>Ga0209075_1001408_pt1 | contig 22548 bp, 16 predicted proteins | sample Stecom2011_FD_187523 | JGI IMG/M metagenome (GOLD analysis project Ga0209075, IMG submission 187523) | Agricultural soil microbial communities from Utah to study Nitrogen management - Steer compost 2011 (SPAdes) (version 2) | ecosystem: Environmental > Terrestrial > Soil > Agricultural land...
TCACCGCTATTTGCGCCAGCTCCTCATGGTCTAGGTTAAGCTTTAGTCGGGTAAAGTTCAGGTCGTCAATAGTATCCATCGGAACAAGGTGAATATGCACATGAGGCACTTCCAGCCCTATCACGGCCGTACCTATTCGAGTACATGGAATGGCTTTCTTTAGGCCCAGAGCCACTTTTTTGGCAAATAGGTGAAGTCCCATATAAATATTGTCTTCCAGATCAAAAATGTAATCTACTTCAACTTTCGGAACCACCAGAAGATGCCCTTTGACCAAGGGCATGATATCTAAAAATGCAATAAAATCCTCGTCTTCTGCAACGATATGCCCTGGAATTTCTCTATTGATGATTTTGGTGAATAAGGATGCCATGGGCTAAAAATAAAAAAATCCCGATCGGAAAACAATCGGGAAACTCAATTAATGAGAGATTTCTAAAATTTCGAACTCCACTACCCCAGCCGGAGCGTTGACCTGGGCGATATCCCCTACCTTTTTCCCCAGCAGACCTTTTCCAAACGGGGAAGCAGTGGAGATTTTATTTTCCTTTAGATCGGCTTCTTCCTCCGAAACCAGGGTATATGAAACTGTCATGCCGTTTTTGACATTTTTAATCTTTACCGTACAGAGTACACCGACTTTTGAGGTGTCCATTTTGGAGTTGTCGAGTACCCGGGCATTGCCCACGACTGCCTCTAATTTGGCGATCTTCAATTCCAAATGACCTTGAGCATCTTTGGCCGCATCATATTCGGCATTTTCGCTCAAGTCACCTTTGTCCCTCGCTTCCGCTATTTGCTTGGCGATATCAGTCCTACCCTTGGTCTTCAACTCCTGAAGTTCATCCTTCAGCTTCCTTAGACCCTCTTCTGTATAATACTGTATTTTTCCCATTTTCTAATATTTATAATCCATGGAAAATAAAATAACGGCCACATTCCTGAGACCGTTTCCTTATTCTGCTTCTGATATGTAAAGAACAAAGGTAAAGTAATATCAACTATAAAACAATCGATGTCAGACTAAATTACGGAATTTTTAAATCGCTAATCCCCCCTAACAGTTTACTAACAAGTACTTTATTGATTTTTTCGTAAGATTGAAATGTCCATCCCGCGACATGGGGAGAGAAAAGAACATTGGGTCTTTCGGCCAGCATTTGAAAAGCCTCCTCAAGGGCGGGATCTAGTTTTTCCAGCTTCTCTATTTCCAATACATCCAACAATGCTCCCCTCAATTTCCCACTATCCAATGCCTTGTTTAAGGTGTCAAAACTGATCACTTCTCCCCTCGCCGTATTGATCAAATAGAAGGGCTTGCGGAAACCATTTACTACTTCTAGGGTAAAGAAGTTTCTAGTTTCCGCAGTAAGGGGAACATGTACACTTAATATATCCGCCTCCTGTTGAATTTCCTCAAAAGACACCTCCTCTACTCCTTTGCCTCCAAATCCGCTTTTGTATTTGTCATAAGCCAACACCCTAACATCAAATCCTTGAAGCCTTTTGGCAAAGGCTTCCCCCATATTTCCAAAACCGAAGATGCCCACCGTCTTTCCAGCCAACTCCTCTCCCCTGTTCTGCTCCCTATCCCATATTTTCGACCGAACCTGCCGATCGGCGCTGGGAATATGGTTAAAAAGTGCCAAGAGCATTCCTAGGGCATGTTCTGCCACTGCATCCCTATTGCCTTCCGGGGCATTATATAAGTGTATAGATCTCTCTTCAAGATAAGTTAGGTCGATTTTGTCTAACCCCGCCCCAGCCCGGCCGATAAATCGAAGCTTGGTAGCTTTTTCAAGCAAGGGCCTGTCCATGGTAGTTTTGGACCGGATGATTAGCCCTTCGTATCCATGAATTATCTTCTCAATTTCCTCCCGCTTAATCTCCGGTCTATAGTCCGCCGTGAAACCCTCTTTTTCTAATAAAGGAATGATGCTGGGATGCATCTCATCTATAATCAGTATTTTCATGTTAAGGTCTAAAGCTTTAATAAAAGTGTGGCCACAGCAAAATACACTCCCAAACCTATCAAATCATTGGCAGTAGTGATAAAAGGACCGGATGCCATTGCAGGATTGATCCCTATTTTATCCAGAATAATAGGAGTAAAAGTCCCCATAAAGGAAGCCAAAACTACCACACTAAATAGGGCCACAGAAACCACTGCTCCAAAATTATAGGCTTCGCCGTAGATAAAAACGATTGTAATAAATACAAAAACAGCGAGCACCATACCATTAAGCAAGGCTACCAACAGCACTTTCCCAAACCGTCTCCCTAGACTTTCTTCAAAAATGGATTTATTAGCCAGCGTCTGTACCACCAAAGAAGAGGACTGAATACCTACGTTTCCGCCTGTGGCAGTAATTAGAGGAATAAAAAAAGCCAAAGCCGTGACCGCATTCAATCCCTCTTCAAAAAAACCTATAAATCCTGCTCCCAATAATCCGCCCACCATGCCGATCAACAGCCAAGGTAGGCGTGCCTTGGATAGCTTATATACTGAATCCGACTCTTCCACGTCCTCGGAAATACCTGTCATGGCCTGAATATCCTCTTCGGCTTGCTCCCTCATCACATCGAGGATATCATCTACCGTGATCCTCCCTACCAGTTTGTTTTTGGAGTTGACTACGGGAATGGCCTCGAGATCATACCTTCTCATGATTTCCGCCACCTCTTCCCCGTCCATTCCGGTAGGGACAGAGATCACCTCATCCTCGTAGATGTCGGCGATTTTGGTGTGGGCTGAAGCTAAGATTATTTTTTTTAGAGATACCCTTCCGAGTAGCCGTTCCTTGTTTCCTACCACATAGATAGCGTAGATTTTTTCCACGTTTTCTGCCTGTCGCCTGATCTCTTCGATGGTCTGCACCACAGTCCAATTGATATTGGCCTTGATCAATTCCTTGGCCATTAACCCACCGGCACTATCTTCGTCGTACCGCAGCAGGTCGAGAATGTGCTTGGCTTTTTCTTCGTCCTGAAGATAACTGATGACTTCTTCCCGGTCATGGATTGCCAACTGGTTCAAGACGTCCACAGCATCATCTGATTCCATCAGATCCACCAAAGGGGCCAGCTCCTGGTTTTCCATGGCTTTGATGACCCTGTTTTTTGGATCCTCATCCAGTTCGATCAGGATGTCGGCAGAAAATTCATGTTCCAACGTCCGCAGCACAAAAAGTGCTTCCTCCATATCCAGCTCATCCAACAAGGAGGCGACATCCGCTTCATTGGCACTTTCCAGTGATTGGCGGATATAATCCGCATCTCCCAAGGAAATATTTTCTTTTAAGCTTTCAAGATATTCTTTGGAGAGTTCAAATAATTTTACTGTTTCCAAGACTCTTGTAGTTTATTGGTTAGTTGGACAAACTCCTCGACACCCAGTTGCTCTGCTCGCTTATCTAAAATCGGATGAGTTTTCATCCCTTCCGACAATCCCATTGATTTCAGGGCATTACGCAAGGTTTTCCTTCTTGTACTGAAAGCTTGCTTCACTACCCGGAAAAAAAGCTTTTCATCACAATCCAGGTTTTGCACCTCGTTTCTTACCAGCCGGATCACCCCGCTTTTGACCTTTGGAGGCGGATTAAATACCTCAGGAGGCACCTCGAAAAGGAACTCAATGTCATAAAACGCCTGTAGCAGTACACTTAAGATCCCATAATCCTTTTTGCCCTTAGGGGAAGCGAGTCTCATCGCCACTTCCTTTTGCAACATGCAGACTACTTCTACGACTTTATCTCTTTCTGGAAGAATTTTAAAGAATATCTGAGAAGAAATATTATAGGGGAAATTACCGGCAACGATATATTTCCCCTCAATAACCTCTCCAACATTAAATTTCAAATAATCTGCTTGGATGATTTTCTCCTTCAGTTTTGGGTATTTTTTGTTTAGGTACTGAACGGACTCGGAGTCTATGTCCAACAAAAAAAGGTCCCAGTCTTGCGCTATCAAAAAATCCGTGAGAACCCCCATACCAGGGCCTATTTCCAGTACCTTGGTGACACCCTGATGGCCTTTCACTGATTTGGTAATATTCTCAGCTATCTCCAGATCGGTGAGAAAATGCTGTCCGAGCTGCTTCTTAGGCCTGACTTGTTCCATTTTAGTTCTCTGATAAATTTATCATAAATTGCGCATTCAAAATTAAGACAATATATGCTAACCTCAATAAGATTGACTGATTCTCCCTTCCATAATCATTTGGACGAGGCTGTGATCTTTATCGCCCAAGAACAGGAAATAATATCGTTGGCTTTGAATGAAGAGGAAAAATCCTTCCTGAGGAAAGCGCTGTTTGAAAACCAAAAGGATTCTTTCCTATGGTCAAGAGAGAACTCGCAATGTCTTTTCATTACCTCCAAACAACACGCCTCGAAGAATTATCTTCTTGAGAATGCGAGAAAATCCGGTGCCAAAGCCTGGGTATCGGTCAAAGATTGGGAAGCCCCAAAAATCTTTTATTTCGGCCAATCGGAGGGGCAGTTTCAAGCTTTTTTAGAAGGGTTACTGCTCACTTCCTACAGCTTTGACAAGTATAAATCAAAGAAAAATAAGGCACTTTCTTTCATAGAAGTGAGTTGTCCTTCTATGGACTCCGCTTCTTTAAGGGAGTGGGAAACTACTGTAAAAGCTACCTTTGAAGCAAGGGATTTGGTCAACGAACCGGTCAGTCACCTGGACACCCTTCAATTAGGTGAAGAAATAACAAGATTGGGAGAAAAATACGGCTTTGAAACGGAGCTGCTTGACAAAACGAAGATCGCGTCCCTAAAAATGGCCGGCCTCTTGGCAGTAAATGCCGGCAGTAAGGTGCCGCCGCTTTTTGCAGTATTAAAGCATGTCCCAAAAAGTAGCAAGAACCAGGCACCGATCGTGTTGGTGGGAAAAGGTATTGTCTATGACACGGGGGGCTTAAGCCTCAAGCCGACGGCCAATTCCATGGACTTCATGAAATCCGATATGGCTGGGGCAGCCGCCGTCATTGGGGCTTTTTGCGCCATCTCCTCTCTAGACCTTCCCATGGAGGTGATCGGACTGATCCCTATCACCGACAACAGGCCAGGCTATAATGCCATGGCTCCGGGAGATATCATTACCTATGCCAACGGCAAAACGGTGGAAATTCTTAACACTGACGCCGAGGGAAGACTGGTATTGGCGGATGCATTGATCTATGCCAAAAAGTACAAGCCACAACTGGTGATAGATTTGGCCACCCTTACCGGATCCGCAGCCGCAGCCATTGGAAAAGAAGGAGCTGTAATGATGGGTACCGCTTCCAAAGAAACCAAAGAATCGCTGACGGAAGCAGGCTCGGAAGTTTTTGAACGGCTGGTGGAGTTCCCGCTATGGGAAGAATATGATGAGCAAATCCAGTCAGAGATCGCAGATATTACTAACTTGGGCGGGCCGATGGCAGGAGCCATCACCGCCGGGAAATTTCTGGAGCATTTTATAGACTATGAGTGGATCCATATCGATATTGCCGGGCCATCCTTCAATAAAAAACCAGACAACTATAGACCGGCGGGCGGGACAGGATTTGGGGTAAGGCTACTTCACCGCTTTTTTGAAAAATATCTAACTGAAAAAGAATGAGCACAAAAAGAAAACCCATAATAGGGATCAGTATCGGTGATATCAATGGAATAGGACCAGAGGTGACTATTAAAGCACTTATGGACGCAAGGGCGCAAAAATCCTTCACCCCCGTCATCTATGCACACGGCAAGGCACTTACCTTTTACCGCAAGCTCCTGAACCTGGATGATTTTAACTTTTTGCAGATTAGAAATGTGTCGGAAATCCACCATAAAAAGATCAATGTGATTAATGTGGTGGATGAATGTCCGGAGATTATCCCGGGGGTCGAAACCGCCGAGGCAGGCAAACTGGCTCTTGCGGCACTGGATCATGCTATTAAGGACCTAAAGACTGGGGAAATCGATGCTTTGGTGACGGCTCCGCTCAACAAAAACAACATCAACCAACCCGGTTTCAAATTTATCGGCCATACGGAATATCTTACCAATGCCTTCGGAAGTACAAAAAGCCTGATGTTTATGGTTACTGAGGACATGAGGATAGGTCTGGTAACAGGCCACGTGCCCCTAAGGGAAGTTGCAGAGCACATTACCGCAGCCAAAATCAGGGAAAAATTAGAAATGATGATCAAATCCCTGGAAGCCGATTTTGGCATTCAAAAACCGAAGGTCGCCATACTGGGATTAAATCCCCATGCAGGTGAGGACGGACTTTTAGGGCGTGAGGAAGATGAGATCATCCGCCCACTTATTAAGGAATTTAAGGAAAAAGGAGCCATGGTGTTTGGCCCCTATCCATCTGACGGGTTCTTTGGAATGATGCATCAGCACAAATTTGACGGAGTGCTGGCCATGTACCACGACCAAGGATTAATCCCCTTTAAATCCCTGGCTTTCTCGACCGGTGTGAACTTTACCGCCGGCCTACCTATTATAAGGACCTCTCCTGACCACGGAACCGCCTATAGCATAGCAGGTAAAAACATGGCAGATGAGGGATCGATGAGGTCGGCGCTATACCAAGCGGTGGATATCCTCTCAAAGAAGGGGAATTGGGAGGAAGAATAAAATATTTTCGACATTGACTGTAGATTTTGGAAATACTTCCTTAAATTTGCGGTCTTATTAGCAGGAGGAAACGTGAAATTCTTAAGGAATTACGATGTAGAGATCATCCGACTAAAAGAAGGAAAGCATGTTTTTTCGTTCGAAGTCAATGATGAGTTCTTCAGTAAATTTGAAGATAACCACCTGGTTTCGAAAGGAGACTTGGTGGCCAAGGTGGTGCTAAACAAGGACAATAACCTTATTGAAGCGCTATTTGATATAGATGGGACTGTGGAATTGGTCTGTGATAGAAGCTTGGAAGTCTTTGATTATCCGTTAAAAACCGAGGAAAAGGTACTTTATAAGTACGGTTCTGAGGAACAGGAGATCAACGAGGAAATTTATATCATCACCAGGGACACGCCTAAATTAAGGTTTGCGCAATTGATTTATGAATTCATTCTTTTGGCAATTCCAGCCAAAAAAATCCACCCTGATTACCGGGAGGAAATGGATGATGAGGATTTTGAAGACGAAGGCCAATTGGTGTATTTGTCAGAGGAGGATTGGGACGAAGAAGACGATCAACCTCTGGACACCGAAGAAAATACCGATCCCCGATGGGAGATATTAAAGAATTTAAAGAAAAAAGATTAATCTAAAAATTGCATAGAGATGGCACATCCTAAACGGAAAATATCCAAAACCAGAAGAGACAAGCGTAGGACACATTATAAATTGACTGCGCCTGGTCTAGCCCAATGCCCAACCACTGGGGAATTTCACCTGCCGCACAGGGCTTTCTGGCTCGACGGAAAGCTTTACCATAAAGGTCAGGTGATCATGGAAAAAGAAGTGGTTGATTAATCTGATAAAATACAAAAAAGCCATCCCATTACACGGATGGCTTTTTCCTCTTTATAGACCTATTCAGCAAATGTTAACTGCTGGATTTTTTTATTTACATCTTGTTAGCCAAAAACCTTACATTTATCATTCTACTCTGGAATTTCTTTGGTGGGAGTGACATTTTAAATAGTTTTGTATCCTAAAATTTTCAAGAAAATACACCGGATAATTGCCTACCAACAATTAGAAAAAGGGAATAAGAAGTAAGCATGGCATTATCGTTGAATGGTTCTTGTTCTAAAACATGTACTAATGGAAAAAACTAAAGCTGTCATAACGGGTGTGCACGGTTGGGTTCCCGATTATATTTTGACCAACAAGGAACTGGAAACCATGGTGGACACCAATGATGAGTGGATCACCACCCGGACAGGCATAAAAGAGAGAAGAATCCTTAAAGGAGAAAACCAGGGGACTTCTGTCATAGGAACCGAATCCGTAAAGGGCTTATTGGAGAAAACCAATACCAATCCGGAAGACATTGACCTTATTATTTGCGCGACCGTTACTCCAGACATGCCCTTTCCCGCTACAGCCAACATTATCGCGCATAATGTGGGGGCAAAAAACAGCTTTAGCTTCGATATATCTGCAGCCTGCTCGGGGTTTCTTTATGGCCTGACCATGGGCAGCCAATTTATTGAAACCGGCATGCACAAGAAAGTGATCATAGTCGGTGCGGACAAAATGTCTTCTATTGTGAATTATGAAGACAGAACCACGTGTATTATCTTTGGTGATGGCGGTGGGGCTGTTTTATTGGAACCTACCACCGAAAACCTAGGAATAATGGATTCCATGCTTCATGCAGACGGCTCTGGTGCTCCCTATTTAAACATGAAGGCTGGGGGAAGCAGAAGACCGGCAACAATGGAAACCGTGGCGGCAAAAGAACATTACGCCAGCCAGGAAGGCTCTATCGTATTCAAATTTGCCGTCAACAACATGGCGGATGTCAGCGTGGCCATTATGAAAAGGAATAACCTGACTTCCGATGAAGTAGATTGGTTAGTTCCCCACCAAGCCAACAAGCGAATAATTGATGCTACTGCGAATAAAATGGGCATCGGATCTGACAAAGTGATGATGAACATCGAAAAGTACGGCAACACGACCGCCGGAACCCTTCCCTTATGCCTATGGGATTACGAGTCCCAGCTGAAAAAGGGAGATAACCTTATATTAGCTGCTTTTGGAGGTGGATTTACCTGGGGAGCTATCTACCTGAAATGGGGATATGATCCAAAATAATAATTAAATGACTAAATAATGGCAAGTACCGCAGATTTCAAAAACGGCCTTTGTATGGAATTTAATAATGATATCTATACCATTACTGAATTTCAGCATGTCAAACCGGGTAAAGGACCGGCCTTCGTAAGGACTAAACTAAAAAGCCTCACCACCGGTAGAGTGCTTGACAAAACCTGGAATTCAGGTGAAAAAATCACTACTGCCAGGGTAGAAAAACGTCCCCATCAATTCTTATACTCTGATGATTTGGGATACCATTTCATGGATTCAACGAATTTTGAGCAGATCTCCATAGAAGAAAAGCTTTTGGAAAGACCAAAACTCATTAAAGAAGGGCAGTTGGTAGACATCCTCATCCATGCGGAGACGGAAACGCCCCTGGGGGTGGAATTGCCTGCTTTTGTGGAATTAATGATCACCTATACTGAACCGGGGATCAAAGGCGATACCGCCACCAACACCCTGAAACCGGCAACCCTAGAAACCGGGGCTACGGTAATGGTTCCATTGTTTGTAAACCAAGACACCATGATCAAGGTGGATACCAGAGATGGATCTTATTCCGAACGAGTCAAATAAAGTCAAGCCTGTAGAGCCACTCAACGATCAGGGCCGTAAATTTATATCCCGATACTGAGAGCTCAATAAACCAATAGATTATGAAAGCCAAAGAGATTCAAGAACTAATAGATTTCATTGCCAATTCAGGACTTGCTGAAGTGAAGATTGAAACAGATGAATTTAAACTTTCTGTTAAGAAAAACGCCGTAGTCCACTCTGTAAAATCCGTTGATCCTGTACCAGCAGTTTCCACGGAGCAAAACACGGTGAAGACGCCGTCAGCGCCTCTTCCTGTCGCCAATACGGCAGAGCCCACTGATAACTCCAAATATCTGGAAGTAAAATCACCTATGATCGGCACCTTCTATAGGACACCCAACCCTGATTCAGAGGCTTTCGTAAATGTAGGCGACACCATTTCTGTTGGACAGACGGTGTGTATCATTGAAGCGATGAAATTGTTCAATGAAATTGAATCTGAAATATCTGGGAAAGTCGTTAAGATATTGGTGGAGAATTCCTCTCCAGTGGAATATGACCAACCTTTGTTTTTAATAGATCCAGCCGGATAATCCAAGTTCAACCTATCCCAGACATTGTGTTCAAAAAAATATTAATAGCAAATAGAGGGGAAATTGCCCTGAGAATCATCCGGACCTGCAAGGAGATGGGCATCAAGACCGTGGCTGTATATTCTACAGCGGATAAGGACAGCCTTCATGTGAGGTTTGCGGACGAAGCCGTCTGTATCGGCCCCCCATCCAGCAAGGAGTCCTATTTGAAAATCCCCCGGATCATTGCCGCCGCAGAAATCACCAATGCGGATGCCATCCATCCAGGATATGGCTTCTTGTCCGAAAATGCGGAGTTCTCCAGAATCTGCGAGGAATACAACATCAAATTTATAGGTGCCACTCCTGACATGATCAACAGGATGGGCGATAAGGCCACAGCCAAAGCCACCATGGCGGCTGCAGGCGTGCCGACTATTCCAGGATCCGAGGGACTGTTGGAGAGCATGGAAGAAGGCATCCTATTGGCCAAGGAAATGGGTTACCCGATCATCCTGAAAGCTACCGCTGGCGGTGGCGGACGTGGAATGAGGGTGGTAAAACAGGAAAGCGAGTTCAAAAAGGCATGGGACGATGCCAGACAAGAATCCGCCGCGGCATTTGGGAACGACGGGCTTTATCTGGAAAAATTCGTGGAAGAACCCCGCCATATTGAAATACAGGTCATAGGAGACAGCAACGGAAGAGCCTGCCACCTCTCTGAAAGGGACTGCTCCATCCAAAGACGTCACCAAAAGTTGCTTGAGGAAACCCCATCTCCGTTTATCACAGATGAACTGAGGGAGAAAATGGGAGCGGCCGCCATTAAAGGTGCCGAGGCCATCGGGTATGAAGGAGCCGGGACGATTGAGTTCCTAGTGGATAAACACAGGAATTTCTTTTTTATGGAAATGAATACCCGGATCCAGGTGGAACATCCGATCACTGAGGAAGTAACGGATTTTGACCTGATCAAGGAACAAATAAAAGTAGCAGCCGGAGAAAAAATCAGCGGGAAAAATTACTTTCCTAAACTGTATGCCATGGAATGCCGGATCAATGCCGAAGACCCGCTTCACGGCTTTAGGCCCAGCCCAGGTAAAATCATCAACCTCCATCTTCCCGGTGGCATAGGCGTTAGGATTGACAGCCATGTCTATGCAGGATATGTCATCCCGCCCAACTACGACTCCATGATCGCCAAGTTGATTGTCAGCGGGCAATCGCGCGAGGAAGTCATCGTGAGGATGAAAAGAGCTTTGGAGGAATTTGTCATAGACGGGGTGAAAACCACCATTCCGTTCCATCTGGCGCTTTTGGACGATCCTGAATTTAAAGCCGGTAATTTCACCACGAAGTTCTTGGAGACGTTCGATTTCTCGGTCATCAAAAATTACTTATAGAGAACGTTTGGTTCAAATAGTTGAACCATCGAGGCACGGAGCACATTAAGAAGCCTGAATATCAAGCCTAAATGCTCCTCCACTTCTGACGGTTTTTATCTGAAAGAAATTAATGTTCTACAATACCATAACCCCCTAAACGCAATCCAATTGTGGTTTAGGGTTTTTTTTTGATATAAATCAGGCGCCGGAAAAGATGGAAATAACATGCAGCTCCTGAGACTTGACGTCCACTACCTGCGAAAGAAGCCTCAAGGGCTTCAACAGGAATAACTTGGCTTCCCACTCCGTACTTCCACCTTCCTACTACTCTAAAAAATCCATACTACACTAAAAAAAAGTCGGATTGAAATGATAAAAGCCGACTTGAAACGAAAAAAGTCCGTTTGAAATGAAAAAAACGGATTCCGCAACGAACTAAGTCCGTTTTCTTCAGAAAAAATCCTATTTCCTTAGATAAAATCCTATTGCAATGAAAAAAGTCGATTCGAAATGAAAAAAACGCGTTCCGCAGCGAACTAAGTCCGTTTGCCGCAGAAAAAATCCTATTTCCTTAAATAAAATCCTATTGAAATAGAAAAAGTCAATTTGAAATAAAAAAATCCTATTTCCGCACGCTGATTACAGCAATTAAAACAAATACCATCGCCCAGAAGGATTTAGCACCGGCTTTTTTAATTCTATTATCAGCTTATAGGCCTTGTTTTTATATGGATTTGTTGCATTCTTGAATTTATACCCTCATCTTCAAATCATCAACTAAAGGTAGACGACCAGCCGCTTCAACTTTAGAAACACGATAACTTAATCATTTAAAACCTCCATCAAAAACAGCATTTCCCTACTTTATATACCACAATGAAACAGTTTGCTGCACTACTTCTATTTAGCCTTCTTTTAGGATGCTCCACGGCTGAGGAGAAGGACTACCTGTTCAGCTCCGTAGACCCCAAGGCCTCAAAACTGAATTTCGTCAACGAACTGAAAGAAACCGATGAGTTCGGCATTCTCTACTACCTATATTTTTACAACGGCGGCGGTGTGGCTGTCGGCGACATCAACAATGATGGCCTGCCGGACATCTATTTTACCGGCAACCAAGTTCCGAATAAGCTGTTTCTAAACAAAGGAAATATGGAGTTCGAGGACATCACAGCAAGTGCAGGAGTGGCTGGATCCTCGGACTGGAATACCGGAGTGACCATGGCAGATGTAAATGGGGACGGACTTCTCGATATCTACGTCTGTGCAGTGGTCGGAATCCACGGCTTGAAGGGTAAAAACGAGCTCTTTATCAACAACGGCGACCTCACTTTTACAGAGGAGGGAGAAAAGTATCAACTGGATTTCAAAAACTACAGCACCACTGCAGCCTTTTTTGATTATGACAATGACGGAGATCTGGACATGTATCTACTCAATCATTCGGTGCATACCGAAAACTCCTATGGTCCAGCGGATATTAGGAATAACCGCACCGAAAATAGTGGAGACAAATTATTGAGGAATGACGGGGGGAAATTTTTCGATGTGAGTGAGGAAGCCGGAATATTTGGCGGAGCAAACGGCTATGGTCTTGGGCTGGCCGCAGCCGACTTTAACAATGACGGATTTACCGACATTTATATCAGCAACGATTTTCACGAGGACGACTATTACTACATCAATCAGGGAGATGGTTCCTTTAAAGAATTGCTGAAGGAAAAATTCAGCCAGGCAAGTAGGTTTTCCATGGGTAACGACGCAGCCGATATCAACCATGACGGTTTTATTGACATTCTCACACTGGACATGCTTCCTGAGGATGAAAAAGTGCTGAAAGCCTCCATGAGCGATGATCCCATTTATACCCACGACCTTAAAATCGAAAGGCTTAAGTATCACCCACAGTACGCCCGGAACATGTTGCAAATTAACCGTAGCGGGGAATACTTCCAGGAAACCGCCCTATACACGGGCATAGCGGCCACGGATTGGAGCTGGAGCCCTCTGTTTGCGGATTTTGACAACGATGGAAGACAGGATCTATTTATATCCACAGGCATCCCCCGCCGGCCAAATGACCATGACTACATCAGGTACATCTCTAATGAGGAAATTGAACAACGATTTAATGCTTCAACCCAACTGGATCAGAAAGCATTGGATAAGATGCCTTCAGGTAAGGTAAAGAATTATATTTTTAAAGGGGAAGATAAACTCCGGTTTTCCGATCAAACCGATGTATGGATGTCCTCCGAGGCGATAATTTCTAACGGAGCTGCTTGGGCAGATTTTGACAATGACGGAAATATGGATTTGGTGACCAATAACCTGAATGGTCCGGCCACCTTGTACCGGAACAACTCCACCGGAAATGCGGCCTATTTAAAAATAAAGCCCAATTTCACTGCTCCAAACACTTTCGGAATTGGCACTAAGGTAATCTCTTGGCACCAGGGAAAAATGCAGGTAAAACAGCAGTTCACTTCCAGAGGCTTCCAATCATCCTCTGAGCCCCTGATCCATTTTGGCTATGGCGAGCTTCATCAAATTGATTCCTTACTCGTGATATGGCCCGACAACACCTTCGAAATGAGATACGAACTCGCGGTAAACCAGACGCTCGATCTACACCCCGCCGGAGATCGCCAAAAGGTGGACTATTCGGAAATTTTCCCTAAATCTCAATTCTGGTTTGAGAAAACAGCATTGCCCGGCCTGGAGTACGAACATCAGGAAAACAGGTACATAGACTTTAACCGCCAAAAGCTTATCCCCTACAAGATTTCTGACCGAGGTCCCGCAGTGGCCGTTAAAGATCTGGATGGCGATGGCAGGGATGATGTTTTCTTTGGCGGAGCCAATTCGCAGCCTGCCAAGGTTTTTCTTCAAATCCTCAGCGGCTTTAGCGAGAGACACTTCGAGACCATTGCCAAGGATTCCCTGAATGAAGATGTGTCTGCTATTATAAAAGACTTTAATAACGACGGTAAAAATGACCTGCTTATCGTTTCCGCAGGAGGAGAGCATGCGAAAGAGGATGAAGCTTTGCGGGACAGGTTATTGATCAACGATGGCAAAGCGTTTAGCCAGCATGAGCTTCCGGATTATTTCGAAAACGGCGCTGTAGTTAAGGCCTATGACTATGACAAGGATGGAAACATCGATCTCTTTGTCGGGGGGGCAGCGGTGGCCAACGATTTTGGAAAGATCCCTAACTCCTTTCTCCTGAAAAATAATAACGGGAATTTTGAGATAGTTGAAAACAAAGAGCTGCGGAATGTAGGGATGGTGACTGATGCTGTCTGGACGGATTTTGATGGTGACGGTTGGACGGATCTTGTCGTAGTGGGAGAATGGATGAGCCCAAGGTTTTTTCAAAACCAAAACGGCGTACTAAAAGACATCACCGAAGGAATGATGGATCAGCCGTTAAATGGCCTTTGGCAATCGATCCTCCCCTTTGACATTGATGGGGATGGTGATTTGGATTATTTGTTGGGAAATTGGGGGCTCAACACCAAATTCACGGCTAAAGAAAACCATCCCTTGAGGATGTATTATGCCGATTTTGATCAAAATGGGAGTACGGAAACTATTTTGGCTTATGAAAAGAACGGAAAATACTACACCGTTGCTGGCTTAGATGAACTGGGAAGTCAAATGAGCTTCTTAAAGAGGAAGTTTACGTCTTATCAGGATTTCGCAGGCCGCCCCATAGAGGAGATATTTGACAAAGGAAGGTTAGACAATGCGGACCTGCTCACGGTAGACCAGCTGGCATCTGGATACCTGGTCAATTCTGGCGGAAAGTTTATCTTTAAAGCTTTTGATACCGCTTTACAGCTAGCCCCCATTAACACGTTCTTGAGTTTTGATTTTAATGGGGACGGTAAAGAAGAGGTTCTTGTAGGCGGCAATTACTTTGGGGTATCGCCCTATCATGGTCGCTTTGGAAGCCTTGCGGGAAATATCATCACTTCAGAGGGAGAAATACTAGAGGGAGATCAATTGGGCCTGAATTTCACCCAGAAGGCGGTGAGAAGTTTGAACATTATCAATTTTCAGGGTATCCCCTATCTGCTGGTTACCGTCAATAATGGACAAGCGGAGGTCTACCAAATAAATTCAATTGCTCCATGATCCGCTTATAATTGTCCATAGATATTTCGCTCCATCTTGCATCCAAACCGAGCTTCGGGAGGCGGTGGAAGCGACTTCCCAGCCCTAGGCTGCTTATTCAAAATTACATCGTTCAATGAGGATCCTCAAGGGCTTCAACTACCGGTAAAACACGTGCTATAAGGCGACCCAATTGTCCAGCAACTCCTATAAGCGTTGAAGCAACAAACCGAACAACCAAATTACACTCACATCAGCCTATAAAAAAATCCGGCACCTGGTTAGGTGCCGGATTTTTTTATTTAGTTATTCCTTAGAAAAACCTCTCGTAGTTATTGAATTAATAACCCGGGTTTTGTTCCAGCACGTTGCTTGCGGAAAGTGCTTCAGTAGGCACGGGATAACGGTTGAAATGATCTGAATTCGATGGACTATGATCCCACCATGCTTCGGTGGTGAAAAAGCCCAACCTTATCAAATCCGTCCTTCTTCTGCCTTCACCCAAGAACTCTATACCCCATTCATCGGCCATTCTGTACAGATCCAGATTTCCGGCAGTGGCAGGGTTGGGGTCGTTGCCTCCCTCGAAAGCCCTCTTTCTTACCGTATTGATCAGTTCTGCCGCAACAGCAGGATTTCCAAGTCGCAATCGGCTTTCAGCAAGCATATAATATACCTCCGCCAGTCTGAATGCCGGATGATCTGCCCCCCATCTCAAACTTATGTCTGCAGCGGGAGGAATCGGTATTTTAACCAGCCTAATACCTGAATTTTCTTCACCTGCATTGACATTAGAAGGAACTTCATCCACAGAGGAATAGGTTCGACCTATTTCCGAAAATCTACCAACCTGGTCTACAAATACCACCGGTTGCCCGTTGTATTCTTCGTTGCCGATGACCTGAGCACCGGTGATGGGGGAAACCTGGTTACCCACCAAGAACATCCCTTCGTAGTTGCCATTCCCGAGGTACCTAAAAGGCTTCTTCCTAAGATCGGTGTCTTCGAATTTCTCATAGGGGGAACCCAGTCTGAAATCTTCTGAATACAAGTCTCCGTTGGGTTTTTTTGAAGGCTGTAGGTGGGTACCGTTATTAGAACCCAAATCTATATCAAAGTAAACCCTGGAATTGTAGTGGTACATATGGTCATAATGGGTATACTCCAATCGGTTAAACTCTGACGGAATAGACCATATGATTTCGGGAGACTCGTGGTTGTAAAAATCGTGAGGGCCTTTCCATTCCGGATCAAGGCTGTACGTGCCGTATTCACCAGCAATGATCGCTTCGGAAATAGCCGCCGCTTCCTCATACATGGCTTCGCCTATATAGGGTTCTGCATTAAAGTACAGCCTTGCCAACATCAATGCTGCGGCGCCTTTCGTCATCGCTCCTTCTTGGGGTGCACCAACTTCCCTTACGGGAAGATCCGCGATGGCTTGCTGCAACAAAGCTTCGATGTGGTTAAAGGTTTCCCTATCCGTACTTCTAGGAACATTCTCCTGGTCCAAACTGGTGAAGATGGGAAGTCCTCCAAAGAAATCCAGTCCTCTGAGGTAAAAGAAAGCAGTCAGGGCATCCAATTGTCCAAGGTGTGCTGCTTTATCTTCTTCGGAAAGTGCAAGCGCTTGATAATCTAATCTTCCGAGATCTTGTTTTACGTCAAGAGACAAGGCCACTCCTTGCAAGGTTCCTCTCCAAATGTCAAACAGTTGGGATTCATCTGGCGTCCATTCATGATGCTGATAACGGGCGTATCGTCCCCCGTCATACCAATGCCTACCCTTTGTAGTACGTACAAAGTGATCTGCTGACAACTCCTGGGCAAGCCACCGATTGCCGGTGAGGTACCATCTCGCATGGGTGAACGGCCTGTAAAGTGCAGCCATTACATCCCCTTCTGTTTTAAAGAAGGTCTCCGGTACCACCTCGTCATACCATACTTCATCCAGGGAACAGCTGGTAATGATGACACCAAAGAGGATTACAATATATTTTTTCAATTTCATAATCTTAATTTTTTTGCTTTAGAAATTTGCTTGTACACCTAACATAAAAGTACGGGTCTGTGGGTAAGTGGCCCTCTCTTCAAACCCAGGATCTAAACCATTGATATTTACCTCAGGATTTAATCCGGAATAATTGGTCAGTACAAATAGATTTTGTCCCGTGGCATACACCCGCAAATCTTTTAGATATCTACTAGCTCTGTCCCCTTTCAAGCCAAAGTTATAGCCTACAGATAAGACATCCAACTTCAAGAAATCCCCCTTTTCAATCCAGTAATCACTCAGTTCTTTTTCACCTTTAATATGCCTTTGCTCTTCATAGTTTTCTACTAGGACGTTCCTTCCTTCCAAGGGTATTCCATAGTAAAAATTGGGCATATTAAAGATGTCGTGTCCAATCCAACCACGGAAATAAGTGCTCACATCAAAGTTCCCTATATTAAACTGGTTGTTCCAAGCTAAGATCAACCTTGGAATCGCATTTCCGATAAATTTTTTATCCTGGTCGGTTTTGGTCCTTTCAGTGACATCAAATACTTCTCCGTCGGCACCTCTCAACATCCAGTTACCAGCTTCAGTGAACCCTGCATGTTCCCATACAAAGAACCTTCCTATTGGCTCGCCGGGAAACAGTCTTACAGCGTTGCCGGGAGTTCCCGGAGAAGGAAAGCCTTTTCGATCCCAAAATGTCTGGCTTCCCCAAAGACTTACCAGTTCACTCTTATAGGAAGAGCCTATTAAAGTTGTCGTATACTGGAAATTGGAATTATTGACGGCATTCCAAGTTACTTCAGCTTCCCATCCCCTGTTTCTTAACATCCCAACGTTCATAGTGGTTTTATCATGAATAGCAGGTGGCTGCGCAACTGAAATATCGTAAATCAAATCATCCACATCTCTTTGAAAGATATCAAACCTACCGGATATATCACCATTAAAAATGGCAAAGTCAAAGCCGAGGTTATACTCTTTTTTAGTTTCCCACTTCAAGTCCACGTTTTGATTATGGGACACGCCGTAGGTTCTTCTCCATTCTCCGTTCATCAACCACCAAGTATCGGGACCATACATCCGCGTCGCCACACCAGGGTCAAAACCTTCGTTTCCTGTTTCACCATAGCCTGCCCGAAGTTTTAGATTGTTGAAAAGCTCCTGACCCGCCATGAAGGATTCATTGTGAATATTCCATCCCAAAGAAACGGCAGGAAACATACCCCATCTATTGGCTTCAGCAAATTTCGAAGAACCCTCTCTTCTCACACTTGCAGTGATCAGGTACCTGTTATCAAAGCTGTAGTTCACCCTTCCAAAAAAGGCCATCAACCTCACCCGTGGATCCCTGTAGGAGCCCAATCCGGCTCTTCCTTCCGCTAAAAACCTTCCTGTACCTAGATCGTTTTCTTCTATACCATCCACCGCGAAATCAGAATTGCTGGCCGAAAAACCTTGTCTATTAAATTCCTGAAAGCTATAGCCTCCGACCACATTGAGAATATGCTCTCCAAAGATCTGATTGTAGGTCGCGAAAGCCTCAAAAGTATTGTCCCGGAATTGTCCGTAATTATGGCTTGCAAAGCCGCCAACCCCTTGGTCCAAGGAAGTTTTATGTGCTGCTGATCTCCAAAAGGTAAAATACTCACTGTTGTTAGCAATTGAATATCGGCCTGTGACAGATACATTGTCGGTGAGATTCAACACCATACTGGTGGTGTTTAGAAGATAGGTATACTTCCTTTGGTCTTTGCGTAACCGTATTTCCGCGACGGGATTATACCAGTCAAACCCTCCCGTCCAGACATTGAGGCCATGCGGCGTGGTAGGATCGTAGGGGGTTTCCGTGGGATTGAGTTGTAAAGCCATTCTGAAAACATCATTGTTGGCAAATTCATCATCCCTTGCGCTATTATTGTTGGCAAAATCGGATTGCCTTTCACTGTAGGAAAGGTTATTGGTGATCTGCATAAATCCGTCGAACAGGCTAAAATCAGTATTTATTCTGGCTTGGACTTCATCCCTTCCCGTGCCTATAACCAGACCTGTAGCACTTCTATGGCTCACCGTAGCACGAATCCTCGCTTCTTCCACTCCCCCGCTAAAGCTCAATACGTTCCTGTAACTGATCGGGAGATCATTGGTGACCTCATCAAACCAATCCGTATTGTGTCCCAGATCGTCTCCGATTCCGTCTTGAAGAAAACGATCCCTCCCCAAAGGTTCGTTGTATCTACGTACAGTTTCCGCAAACATTTCGCCCGTATAGCTGACGGCTAAGCCGCCTGACAAGGCTGATTTGGTGGTAATAAGGATTACCCCTCCTGAGGCTCTAGTGCCATAAATAGCCGCCCCAGAAGCATCCCGCAAGACTTCGATAGAAGCGATATCTTCTCTCACCACCGTGTTGATATTTCCACCGGGCACCCCATCTATAACAATTAACGGCCCCTGCGAGGCATTTACGGAGTTCACTCCCCTCAACTGAATAGAGACGTTTGAATTTGGATCTGCCCCGTTTGTAGACTGTATGCTTAGTCCCGGCACTTTACCCTGTATTGCCATCAAAGGAGAAACTGTGCCTGAGACGAAATCTTTCTCATCTAATGAACTTACGGCACTGGTAAGATTTTCTCTGGTGACCGAACCGTACCCGACTACTACCACCTCATCCAAAGCAGCAACATCTTCAACCAAGGTCACATTGATTTCAGTCTGGTTACTAACTTCAATAGTTTGGGATCTAAATCCGATAAAGGAAAATACTAAGCTTGAACCTTCAGGAACTGTAAGGGAATAGTTGCCATCAAGGTCAGTAGCCGTTCCAATTCCGGTTCCGGGGATTGAGATTGTCACTCCAGGTATTGGCTCACCAGAAGAATCCGTTACAGTCCCTTTCACTGTTACGTCCACCCGCTCAGTTGTCAAGAAGAGGTCTACTGGGAGGTCGTCTATCGGTTTTACATTCAAATTGTCGATTCCCGCCCATGCTGGGGTCATATTAACTGCGTAAAAAAAGACAACAATTAATAATCTGGGGAAATGACATGCCTGTTGTAGTAAGGGTATTTTCATATATTCATGGGTTAGTTTAGTTTATTGGCTGTTACACTTTACAGAAGATCAGACAACCTTAAATGCTTAAATAATAAGAAGTGATTTCGTTTCTTTTTTGAGGCCAAAAAAAGTCATGTTCCTAGCAGCAGTTGATCAGACTGGGACTCATCGATTTTTTGGGCTCTATTGCAATTGAGTTTTGTTAATAAATGTTAATTATAGAGAATCCATAAGACAAAAACAATGAAAATTTGGATTTAATTTACGCTTAATTACATGCGGAAAAAGATTTGATATTTGCCTATTTTGTGAAACAAGAATTCAGGCTTAAAATGATGTCTATTCTTTGTAAAGACGATAGGATATAGCAACCAGGAGCAGAAGAACACCAATCAATCCTATTGCCAATGGCAGGGAATAAAAATACGCAACAAAGCCTAAAAGCGCTGGGCCGGCAAGCTGACCGGCATAGCCGATAGTGGTAATAGCCGGAATGGCAATATATGCAGGGGTATGTGGCATATTGCCTGCCGCACTGAAAAACACGGGAACAATATTGGCCGCACCCAATCCCACCAATACGAATCCAAAAATCGCCATTCCGCTCCAAGGGGTGAGTACGGTGATAAAAAAGCCTGCCGCAGCCACCAATGATCCATAAACGACCATGTTCCGAGAACTTATACGGCTTACCAGACGATCCCCGGAGAGACGCATCACTGCCATGGCTATGGAAAATGCAGCATATCCTACGCCAGACAATGCCGGATCAAAATCTCTATGAAACTGCAAGAATACTGCGCTCCAGTCCAAGATCGACCCTTCGGCAAGGAACACAATAAAGCACATCAGTCCCAAGAAAACTACGGCCTTATTAGGCCAAGAAAAACCGGCACTTTCTTCCCGCCGTTCTTCTTCCCGATGAGGCAGCAGTCTGCTGTATTGGCTGATAGCCATCGTTAGCAGGAGCAGGGAGATGGCCGCTGCCGCAACTACCGGGGATAGACCCGCTTTGATCAGCGCGCCCAATCCTAAGGATCCCAGCAACCCGCCCACACTGAACAATCCGTGAAACGAGGACATGATATGCCTTCCGTAGAGATGCTGCACCTTTACCGCATGCGCATTCATCGCCACATCCACTCCTCCAATAGAAGCGCCAAAGAAAAACAGGGCAATCCCCATACCGATCGGGCTGGACAAAATCAACAACAGGGGTAACAGAAAGCCCATCAGGATAACCGAACTCATTATTATTTTTCTGCTCCCGTATTTTTGGATCAAAAAGCCCGTGATAGGCATCATGATAATGGCTCCGGCACCTAGCGCCAGCAACAAAATTCCCAAACTGGCATCATTCAATCCCATCCTCTCCTTGGCGAAAGGCACCATTGGCGCCCAGCTCGACATCCCTAGGCCACATACTAAAAAAATCAGCAGGGTAGATTTCCTCAATCCAGAATGTTTTTCTCTCATCGGACCCTTCTTCTATTTAAACAAACTAAAGTTATTGATAGCGAATAAAGTGGGCCTTCTGAAATGTCGGATTCTTTCATTTTATGACAGTTTATTTTGCAAACATACGATGAGAATTTTAATCCGAATCAAAAGAAGACCATTATCAATGATGCCCTTCTGGAGATACTTCTGGATTATAAAAAATCCCTTGTTAAATTATCATTTATTTGTCAAATTGAACTTCTGAAACAATTTATAGACCCAGAATAATGTTAAGATTTATTTTATATATCTTAATTAGTGCGCCTTTCCTCCTTTTCTGTTCCTGTACAGAGAAAGAAACCAAGCTGTATGGCTTGGAGGCCAAAGACCAAATCAGCTACAACTTCCATGTGCGACCGATTCTGTCGGACAATTGCTTTGCCTGCCACGGACCTGATGCCAATAAAAGGGAATCGGATCTACGCTTGGACACAGAAGAAGGGGCCTATGCTGCCCTAAAGGACAATCCAGCCGCCCATGCCATTGTCCCGGGAGATCCCCAAGCTTCTGAAGTGGTCCTGCGCATCCTCTCCTCTGATCCGAGCGAAAAGATGCCCCCTCCTTCTTCCAATTTGACGCTGACCGAGGCTGAAATTGAT
>Ga0209075_1001409_pt1 | contig 22536 bp, 18 predicted proteins | sample Stecom2011_FD_187523 | JGI IMG/M metagenome (GOLD analysis project Ga0209075, IMG submission 187523) | Agricultural soil microbial communities from Utah to study Nitrogen management - Steer compost 2011 (SPAdes) (version 2) | ecosystem: Environmental > Terrestrial > Soil > Agricultural land...
TGCGGTTTGATTCATCGCGTAATCCCGTAATACCATCAACGATTTTTTCTTTTGCTACTTCAGCAATTCTTTCAATTAATCGTGTTTTATTTACTTGATACGGTATTTCAGTTACGATAATTTGTTGTTTGTTTTTGTGTGTTTCAATTGAGGCTGTTGCACGAATCGCGATAATACCATTACCGGTTTCATAAGCCGCTCTAAGGCCTGTAAGACCTAAGATTTGTCCACCTGTTGGAAAGTCTGGACCTTGAATATATTCAACCAATTCAGAAATTGTAATATCTTTATTGTCCATATATGCAAGGACACCATCAATAACTTCACACAAGTTATGTGGTGGGATGTTTGTTGCCATACCTACGGCAATACCTGTCGCACCATTTACTAATAGATTTGGATATCTTGATGGAAGCACTGCTGGCTCTTTTTCACTTGAATCGTAGTTATCAATAAAGTTTACGGTATTTTTATCGATGTCACGAACCATTTCCATCGCAATTTTTGACATACGAGCTTCCGTATAACGCATTGCCGCTGCACCATCACCATCAATTGATCCAAAGTTACCATGACCATCAACTAATGTATAACGATAACTAAATGGTTGAGCCATACGTACCATCGCATCGTAAATGGAAGAGTCACCATGTGGGTGATATTTCCCCATAACGTCACCGACGATACGTGCACTTTTTTTGTATGCTGAACTTGATGTCATGTTAAGTTCATTCATACCAAATAAAATACGTCTTTGAACTGGTTTAAGACCGTCTCTAACATCTGGTAATGCTCTTGAGACAATAACACTCATGGCATAACTTAAGAATGATTTTTTCATCTCGTTTGAGATGTTTGCTTCTTTTATATGACCTTCCGTTGTTTTTGATGTCTCAAAGTCATCTTGATAAATATCATGTTCGCTCATCTTAAACCTCCTTAAATATCAATGTCGTTAACATAAACGGCATTTGCTTGAATAAAATTTTTACGTGGTTCAACGTCTTCACCCATTAACATTGAGAACACTTGGTCCGCATCAAGTGCATCCTTAAGTGTTACTTGCAACAATGTTCTTGTTTCTGGGTTCATCGTTGTATCCCATAATTGTTCAGGGTTCATTTCCCCAAGACCTTTGTAGCGTTGCATTGATGGTTTGCCACTAAAGGTTTCTAATATTTTTGGTAACATTTCATCGTTATAAACATACTCAACGCGTTTTCCTTGTTGGAGTTTGTATAGTGGCGGCTGAGCAAAGTAAATATAACCTAAGTCAATTAACGGTCTCATAAATCTAAAAAAGAACGTTAATAATAGTGTACGAATATGCGCACCATCGACGTCAGCATCGGTCATAATAACAATCTTATGGTATCGAGCTTTGTTTGCATCAAACTCTTCACCAATACCTGTACCAATTGCTTGAATAAGTGATAAAATTTCTTTATTGCTTAAAATTTTATCAAGTCGAGCTTTTTCAACGTTTAAAACTTTACCGCGTAATGGCATAATCGCTTGGTATTCACTTTCACGACCTTGTTTAGCTGAACCACCCGCAGAGTCCCCTTCGACAATATAAAGCTCTGAAATCTCAGGATTTCTTGAACGACAATCCGCTAACTTCGATGCGAATCCTAAAGCATCAAGCGGTGATTTTCTACGTGTTGCTTCTCTGGCTTTACGTGCGGCAATACGTGCACGTGATGCCATAATCGCTTTTTCAATAACAGCCTTAGCATCACTTGGATTTTCCATTAAGAAACGCTCAAGTGCTTCACCTGTAATTTGTGAGGCGATTTGACGAACTTCCGGGTTACCAAGTTTCGTCTTCGTTTGTCCTTCAAATTGTGGGTTTGGATGTTTAACAGAAATAACTGCTGTTAAACCTTCTCTTGTATCTTCACCTAGGAAAGACTCTTCTGGTTTAATCATTTTTGCGTTTTTCGCATAATTATTTAACACACGAGTTAATGCCATTTTAAATCCGTCTTCATGCATACCACCTTCGTGTGTCGGAATGTTATTAGCAAACGAATAAATATTTGTTACATAAGAATCGTTGTATTGTAAAGCTATTTCTAATGTGACACCATCAACTTCTTTTTCTGTGTATAAAATTTGTTGATTGACTTTTTGGCGATTTCCATTTAAAAACCCGATGTATTCAACAATACCACCTTCATAGTGATACGTTTCTTGTACAGGTTCTTCGCCACGGTCATCAATAATAGTAATTTTGATGTTGCGATTTAAAAACGCTAATTGTTGAATACGCAATCTTAATTGTTCGTAGTCATAATGTTGTGTTTCTATAAACACCGTATCATCAAACTTAAACGTAATAATTGTCCCTGTATGTTCAGATTCACCAAACTCTTCAACATCCGTTTGTGGAACACCTAAACTATAAACTTGACGATAGTTTTTATTGTTTCTATGAATATCAACAATAAATTCTTTCGATAACGCATTAACAACCGATGCGCCAACACCGTGTAACCCACCACTAACTTTATAACTTGAACCATCAAACTTACCACCAGCATGAAGTGTTGTAAGAATTGTTTCCACGGCTGGGCGACCTGTTTTTGGATGCAAGTCTACAGGAATACCACGTCCATTGTCAGTAACGCGAATAACTTCGCCTTTTAAGATTTCTAATGTAATTTCACTAGCATATCCCGCAAGCGCTTCGTCGATAGCGTTATCTACAATTTCCCAAACTAAATGATGTAGACCTCTTGATCCTGTTGAACCAATATACATCCCTGGTCTTTTTCTAACCGCTTCTAAGCCTTCTAATATTTGAATATTGGAAGCATCATATTTTTGATTATTCTCCACGTTTTCACTCCTCTTTCTTTAGGTGTATCATTTGTATATTTTTTTCGTTTATTAATATGGCACTATTCATAATGACTTGTATGTTTTTAGGCAATCCTTTTAAGAAAATACTTTGTTTTTCTTTATCTAGTTCGCTTAAAACATCGTCGAGTAGTAAGACAACATTGTCTTTTGTAACATCTTCAATATAACCAAGCAACGCAAGTTTTAACGAAACAACAAGCAATCGTTGTTCACCTTGGCTTGCGTGTGTCTTTGCATCAAAACTTTTGAATGTCATAAAAAAATCGTCTTTATGTGGCCCTGCAACGGTTTGTTCATAAAAAATATCTTGTTTTTGATTGTTTTTTATATGTTTTAAAAAGTTTTCCTTCGTTACATGTGGTTTATATAGGATTTCTACTTGAACGTCGTTAAATTGCATATATATCGTTTTTAGACGTTCATTTAAATGATCTAAAAACGTTTGTCGTTCATCAATAATGAATGAGCCAACTTCATATAACTGTTCGCCTAGAATATTTAAGAATGTTAAATCACTCTCTTTATCTAGTCGCTTTAACAAAGCGTTACGTTGTTTCAAAATTTGCTTATATTGACTTAACGCTTGTAAATATGATTTATCAAGCTTCATAAGTTCTAAGTCAATAAACTGTCTTCGATATCCTGGGCTTCCCTTAATAAGTTCTAAGTCCTCAGGAGAAAACATAACAACTTTTAAATCACCGATAAACTCACTTAGTTTACGTTTTTCGACTTTATTAATTGATGCACGTTTACCTTCTTTCGTTAGCACAATATCATACGTACTTTTATCGGTAACTACTTTCGTATGCATAAATGGTTGGTTTTCTCGAATCATATTTGATTCATCGCCTGTTCGGTGGGATTTTGTTGTTGCAGCAAAGTAAATACTTTCTAAAATACTTGTTTTGCCACTACCGTTTGGTCCCTCTATATAAACAAAAGACTGATCAAACTTCAGATCAATCATCTCGTGACATCTAAAATTTCTTAAAACGATTCTTCTAATCATTTTTAATCATGTAAGTGTCATTCAAAATTATTACTTGATCATAGTTGCGTATTTTTTTGCCGCGTTCGGTTATTTTAACACCATTTAGATAACAGTCATTTTCCGCTAAGAAATATTTAGCTTCTCCACCCGAACTGATATAGTCGTTTGCTTTTAAAAATTGTGTAATTGTTATATACTCTGAATCAATTTTAAAAACTTTCATATTTTTACCTCTCGCATACCTTTATATTATAACATAATATAACTAAAAAATACACGTTTTTAGCGTGTTTTATGTATAAAAAAGTAACATTTATCGCCTGAAAGAAAAAAACGCCTTAAAAATCAAATTTTAAAGCGTTTCAAGGTTATTAAGTTCTGCGTTTATAGTTAGGTTCATCGATTAATCGATGTTCGATATCTTCAAAAATACGGTTTTGATCTTGTTTGCGTTTTATCTGTAAATACGGATCGTTTTTATTTTCTTGACACTTTGTATTATAAGTATCCATCGATACTTCTTTGATATCCAAAACAAAATCTTTATGATTCCTTTTAACACGGGGAAATTTTCGTACAAGTTCTACAGCTTCTTTTTTTGAAGTTGCTTGAATTGGAAATGTAATTGGCATATAGCGATGTCTTCCGACATGCCCACATTTTACGGTTACAAGATAGTACTTGTCTTTTTCCTTTGATCTAACTGTTTCAATCATGTCTTCGTTAGAAGTGCGGTTTATGAGAATAACGTTCGCTTTACAAGTAATTGGTTTTTTAAGTTTAAGTTTTGTATAAATTGTTTGGTGCTGTTTCCAACCATCAAAAGCCGTTGGATCTACATGAATAACACTATCCGGTAATATGAGTTCATCAATAGCTGTACAATTTTTAAATGCATATTTTTCAATTGTAATAAGCATGTCCGGTAATTTGATTTTTCTTAAACTTGTGTTGTTTTCAAAACAACTTTCACTAATAACTGTAAGTTTCGAGTTTGTCTCAAAATAGACAGTTTCAAGATGACGCCGATTATAAAATGCACAACGATCAATTTTAAAAACACTTTGAGGAATACTTAGTTTCCTAATGCTTTTATGCTTAAATACCATTTCATCCGTTATGTGTTGAACACCTGATGGAATGTCTAATTTAAGTAGTTTCATTAAAACCCTACCTAATTAGGCGTGTTTTTCACGCAGTTTATTTCGGTTATTGCATATATAGTTATAGCGTTTAATTGCATAGTCCTTATCGATAATTTCAAAATGACGTAAGTATCGATCGATATTGTTATAACCTTCCTTTGGTGGTTTTTCATCGTAAATAATAATACCGCGTTTTACTAGATTCATTAAGTGTCGCCATACAGCCTCAGGATCGATGTCGTTTTGAATGCCATAGAAGTAAAAATCTTTAAAATGTTTTGCAATAGGCTTTTCTTCCACATTTCCTAATCCTCTAATGCATGTAACAATGGATGAATGATAAACTCTTGAATCGATGATGTCTTTCGAATTATACAATTCGTAGCTGATGATAATATCTGTGATGATTTCGTCTAAGTCGTAGCCATCCGTGTTGTTGATTGCTTTTTCAACCATAATATTTTCCTCCCAGATTTTTTTATAAAACGTTTTACGAAACCATTATAACATGGTTTTTTTGAAAAATGCAGTTCTTTATTTTTATAAATAAAAATAAAATCGCACATCATGTACATATTGCCTATACGTGCGCAATCGCGCATATAATAATATAAAGAGATGTGTTTTGCCTTTTATATTGCACATCCATCTGGTCCACATAAAGACTCAAAGTCGTTTACTGTTTCAAAGGTTTCACCATCCATAGCTTTTTGCAGCGCAAGCTCAAAATGTGTATCCGGTGCCGCACCAGATACAGCAAATTTACGATTAAATACGAAAAAAGGAACACCTTGAACGCCCAATGAATATGCCTCGTTGATTTCATTGTCTACAATTTCATGATACTTATTTGTTTGTAATACTTCTTTAGCTTCATCAATGTTTAGTGCTAATTGTTTTATAAAATCGAGCAGAATATCATCATCAGCGATGTTGAGTCCTTTAACAAAGTGTGCGTCCATTAATAGCTCTGTAAGGGCGTTTTCCTTTTTATATATTCTTGCCCATTTAGCAAGTCTATGAGCTTTATATGTCTTAACTGGGATTGTGTTTTCCATATCATATTTTAGACCAAATTCGCTTGCTTTTTTAGTTACATCAAGAAACATTTGCTTCGATTGTGCTTCACTATAACCTTTCATTTTAGCAAATGCTTTCGACCCTCTCAAACTGTTATTAAGTGGTGCTTCTGGGTTTAATTCGAAAGCTTTATATATTACTTTTATGTTTGGCTTATTTGGTAATTTATTAATAGCTTTCTCTACTTTTCGTTTTCCAATATAACAAAAGGGACAAACAAAGTCACTCCATATTTCAATAATCATTGTCTTCTTCCTTTCATAGGTATTGTATCCACAAGTTGTAAATCCATATTATGAGCGAACTCATAGGCTTTATCCATAGCGAAATCATAGAGTGCATCCACGCTATGGCAATCGCTTGAAACAATGACTTTAGCATTCAGTTTTTTTACCATCTCAAAAAACTTAACACGTGGATACTTATAAACGTCTTGCTTATCTGGTGTGTTTTCAAATTTAGCCCGTCTTATGCCGTTTGCATTTAATTCAATTGGTATATCAAGTTCTTTTGCTGTAACAATGATATCTCTAAGCGCTTCATACATTTCATCTGTTGGATGTTCAATATTAAAAAAACAAAGATCAGGATGACACAGCATACTAAAATATCCTGTATTTAACGCTTCAATTACCGTCTTAGCATATATCTTTATATCTTCTAACGAATCAAGTCCAAATGTGCTTTTCAAATGTCCGTTTTTAACGATATAATGCTGACCTAAAATTAAATAGTCTACACGGTCTAAATATTTTTCATAAACATCAAGTTCTTTAAAGTATTCAATTTCAAACGCACGATAAAACTTAAGACCATGTAGTTTTGCATAATCTTCGGCTTCATCAAGCAATTTAAAATATAAATCATAGTCCTTCATTTCTAATCTACTGTTTTTATTAAATAGATTTGGCATTGGCGCATGTTCAGATATGCCTAAAACGCTGAAATTTCGTTTTAGAGCCTCTTTTACATAGTCGATAGGACTTCCACCTGCGTGACCACATAAATACGTGTGTCCATGAAAATTAAACTTTTTGTTCATATTTAATACCTCATTCTTTAATATCTATCATACCAAATTTTTTTAAGCTTGTCTTTTAAGAGATGTTGATTAATCAATATATAATTAAGGGTGCCCTGTGGCACCTAATCTAAACATTCATAGTATATGCTTATTTTGTGTCTTCATTTAGATCTATTTCTATTACTTTTATAGCACTTTTAAATTGTTCAATAAGTTTCTGTTCAATATAACACGATGTTCTATCTGAGGTTAAGTCATCTAAATAGCAATTAAATCTTAGTTTAACCCTATGCAGAAGGGTTATTTTGGCTATGGAAAATCACAAAAATAGGTCATATAGAATTTCCTAATTAAAAAAAAGGGGCTTGTTCATAAACTGAACAAGCCCCTTTTTTATCTTATTCTGTTACGTCGTTTGACTCTTCTTTTTGTTCCTTTTTATGTGTAAACTTACCTGCTCCAAAACCTGCAAGTAGGCTTGCTAAATCAAGACCCGTGGCCTCTTTAACGCCTTCAATAGCTTTAGTGCTTGTATTTACGATATCAGAAACAAGTTTAGCTGAATTCCCTTCACCAAAGAATGTAATACGATCCACTTTAGTTAATGGTTCAGCAGCTGCTTGAACGATCTTAGGTAATACATCACTCTTAAGTACTAATTCTAACACTGCAGCTTCTTCCATAAGTTTCATAGCTTCCGCTTTCTTTTGAATAGCTTCAGCTTCAGCTAAACCAACTGCTTGAATACCAATCGCTTTTTGTTCTTGAGCAAATCTTTCTGCTTCTGCAGCTAAACGCATTGCCTCTATGCGACGTTGTTCTTCAGCAAGTTTCGCTTCAGCTTCACGAATTCTAACATATAATTGCTCATCTGCTTTTTGTTCTTTAGCATAACGTTCTGCTTCAGCAACTTTTTTAATGCGTGCTTCAAGTGTTTTTTCTTCAACTTCAACTTCTTTAGCTTTTAATTCAATTTCTTTTTCACGGCGTGCAATTTCTGCATCTTGTTTTGCTACGTTAATTGTTTTAGCTTCATTCGCATATTGAATTTCATAAGAAGCGTCTGCTGTAGCTTTTGCTATATCAGCTTTTTGTTTTAACGCCGCTTGTTTAAGTGCTAAAGAGTTATTTTGTTCTTCAATTTCCAACTCCGCTTTAATACGTGCATCATTTGAAAGTTTTTTAGCTTCAGATACAGCAATTTCAACTTCTTTTTCAGAATTTGCACGAGCAATCGATGCATCCTTACGAATTTGAACGATGTTGTCAACCCCAAGGTCTTCAATTACACCGTTTTTATCGGTAAAGTTTTGAATCGTAATATTTACGATATCTAACCCCATTTTTTGCATATCTTGAAGTGCAGATAATTTTACTTGTTCAGCAAACTTATCACGGTTTTGAACAAGTTCTCTTAACTTCATTTGACCGATAATTTCGCGCATGTTACCTTCTAAAACTTCTTTAGCAATTTGTTTAATATCTTCTAATGATCTTGTTAAGAAAATCTCACCAGCAAGTCTAATCGATTGTGGATCTGATTGAATCTTAATATTTGCTACTCCATCGACAAAGATATTAATGAACTCGTTTGTCGGAACAGCTGAACTCGTACGAATATCAACTTGGATTAAATCTAGTGGAACAACGTCTATTCTTTGAATAAAAGGAATTCTAATTGTTGCTTTCCCAGTTACAATTCTTGACCCTTTAGGTCCTGTAATAATGTAGGCTTTATCTGGTCTTACTTTGATATATGATACGGCAAATAACAATAGTAATAGACCTACTACAATACCAATAATGATAAAAGGCATATTTATTTTCCTCCTGTTTTCTTTACCTTTATTTTAATGAAAAACATCTTAAAAATCAATGTTAATCAATAAGTTTAATAATAAACACTAATTAAACTTATTTTCTATGATCATATATCGTTATTTTTAAGCCTTGTAAGGCTAAATAAAAATATTAATTTGAAATAAAAAAACTCTATCAAAAAATCACTTGATAGAGTTCTAATTTACAGATTTAATTAATCGATACGAACTGGTAAAATTAGATGTAATAAATCTTGGTCTAGATTTCCCTTAATAACGAATGGTTTTACTTCACCAGCAAAGTTTAAAGTAACCTCACTTGATGAAAATGATTTTAAAGCTTCAACTAAGTATTTTGAACTAAAAGCAATCTTAATAATTGGACCAGTTACCGTACCTGATGGAATAATTTCTTCAAGCGCATCCCCGATTTCGTTGTTTGTTGAGCTAATTTCAACAACATGATCCGGACGAAGATTTAACTTGATGATGTTATAGTTTGTATCTTTATCTTTTGGAGATAACAAACTTACACGTTCAACAGCTTGAAGTAATTCTTCTTTATTAAATGGAATAACAACAGGAAACTCTTGAGGAATAATTCTTTGTGTATCTGGATATGTACCTTCAAGTAATCGTGTTTGGAATAAAATGTTATTCATTTTAAATAATACTTTATTTGGATTGATGTATAATTCAATATCTTCATGTACAGTATCTAAGATTTTACTTAATTCATCTAAACTCTTAGATGGAATAACGATATCAAATGTTTTAGAATGTGTTCTTAATTTGATGTTTTTTTGGCTTAGACGGTATGAGTCTGTAGCAACCGTATATAGATTGTCGTTATTGTATTTAAAGTTCACACCAGTTAAAATAGGACGTTTTTCGTTTGTCGCTGTCGCATAGTTCGTTTCTTTAATAATTGTTTTAATTAATTGGCTGTCTAAAACAACCGGTTGATCTAAATCTAAAAAGTCGATTTCTGGATAATCTTCAACATCCATAAGTTTTAGTTTGAATTCACTACGATCTGCACGAATAATAATCAAATTATCATCAACTAACTGGAACTCAACTTTTTGAGCGTTAACTTTACGAACAATCTCAATTAAATATCGACCTGGGATTGCAACTTTACCAGCTTTAACAACATTCAATGATTTATCATCAACGAATACTTGGATTGCAATATCCGTATTCGAAGATGTCAATAAAAGATGATCTTCATTAACATCAAATTTAATTGCGGTTAAAATTGGAAGTGGTGTTTTGTTTGGTAATCCTTTTTGTAAAATTGTTAGGTTGTTTAATAACGTATCTCTATCGATTGTGAAAGTCATAGTAAACTCCTTTTTTCATTCTTTATTTATTTTATTTATTTAAATAGTAATAATAAGGCAATGTTTGTATGTGGATAACTCAACATAATCGCTCTATATCAATATTATTATACCACATTATTCACATTTTATAAACAATTAAATGTGGTTAATTGAAGCGATTTTTTTCTGAATTGTATCAATAGCTAATTCTAATGCTTTATCATGCTTTAGTTCGTTTTCAATCTTCTCACAAGCCGCTAAAACGGTTGAGTGATCACGGTCACCAAAGAGTGATCCAATCGTTTTATAAGGTATATTATAGTTAATTTTTATAAGGTACATAGCGATATGTCTAGGTAAAATGTATTTACTATTACGTTTTTTACCAATTAAATCATCAACAGTAATTTGATAAAAATCACTAACGATACTTTGAATACGATCGAAGTTATTTTCATTAAGAGAATTACTCTTTTTACGGGTTTTTAATAGAGGTTCAAGTGCCTCTTTTGTATTTTCTAAGTTTAAATCAATATTATAAGTTAAACAGTAGAATAGTACGCGTTTTAATGCACCTTCAAGTTCACGAATGTTTGTAACAAACGAACTTGCGATAAAACTGAGTACTTCTTTTGGAATATCGGTAATATTTGATGACTCCGTTACTAATTTTTTCTTAATAATTTCAATTCGGTGCTCTAAATCAGGAACTTGAATATCAACACTTAAGCCAACAGAGAAACGTGTTGTCAAACGTGACATTATATTTTTTAATTCGTTTGCTGGTTTATCTGATGTAATGACAATTTGCTTATTTTGTTGATATAACATATCAAAGAGTTTAAAAAACTCCATTTGTGTCTGTGTTTTACCAGCTAAAATTTGAATATCATCGACTAATAAGACATCTAATTCACGGTATTTTGCGTTAAAGACATCCATTTTTGATTTTTGCACAAGTGATGTGTAATCATCAATAAAACTATCAGCTTTTACATAAAGTACTTTTGAATCAATGTTTTGATCTAAAATATAATTACCAATCGCTTGCATAAGATGCGTTTTACCTAACCCTACATCCCCAAAGATGTATAGAGGGTTTGCGACACTACCCGGTTGATCAGCGACTTTCATAGCTGTTCTAAATGCAAATAAGTTACTTTTTCCGACAACAAAGTTATCAAATGTGTATGTTGCATTTAAATTACCAGTACGATACTTAAATTCTAAGTTTAATTCTGGACTTACAAGTGTTTCTTCTGGTACTAATTCAGCTTCAGTCACAAATTTAAAGCGGATATTTTCTTTATGAAATTTTTTTGCTAAGTCATTAATTTTTGATAGATAAAATTTATTAATGCGATTTTTGTCAAATTCTGTAGGAACTAAAACATACACATGACCATTTTGGTATTTATGTGTAGTCTTTAAATTAGAAAAAACTTCCTGAAAAGTTTCTTCACTAAAGATATTTTCTAGCTCCCCTAATATTTTTGACCAAAGTTCGTCATAAATATTCATAAAAAATACACCCCTTAATTCATGTACCATTATGATATCATAAAAGTATTGAAATGAACTGGAAACTTTTCCACAATATTTGTGGATAACTTTCAATATTTAAAGCGGATATATATTCATAATGTGGATAAAAACGTTAATATTTATGGCTTTACAAAGCAATTTATTTAAGTTATTAACTTATCCACATTGTTGATAACTTGTTGATAAGTTTGCCACAATCAGAAATTAAGATATCCCCGAAAACTATAAAGTAATCCACGAAAAAACGAAAGTCTTCAATGCTGTTGCATACGCGCAACTATTTTATATAAGAACTGTAAATAAACCATAAAAATACATATATAAATAAAAAAGACAAACATTTCAATTAAATTGTTGACAAAAAGACTTTCACTCGTTATAATTATAAAGCATAGTTTCGCAAAGAAAGGTGGTTATATTTGTGAAAAGAACGTATCAACCTAATAAACGTAAACGTCAAAAAACTCACGGTTTTAGAGCGAGAATGTCAACACCAGGTGGCAGACGTATACTAGCTAGACGCAGATTAAAAGGCCGCGCAGAATTAACAGTTTAATTGAATATTATTTAAAATACTAGGACTACTCGATTAAATAATTAAAACAATTATTTTTTGTAGTCCTATTTTTTTAATAATTTATCTATGATGAAAAAAATTTATCGAGTAAAAAAACAAAGCGAAATCGATGCAATATTTAAGAAAAGACAGTACGCAGCCAGTTCTGCTTTTGTCGTTAATTATATAAATGAATCATCAGATCCGCATTTTCGTTTCGCCATATCGATTGGTAAAAAATATGGAAATGCAGTAAATAGAAATTTAATTAAACGTCAAATTCGGGCAATCATCCATAAATACAAAGACCAGATTAAACCAGTTACCTTTGTAATTGTGGTAAAACCAAGTGCAAACACCTTGAGTTTTACGGAGATTGAAGCAAACATTATAAAGATTTTAGAAAAAGCAAAACTTATGGAGAAAACAAAATGAATAAAAAAATAATTTTTTCTGTCATGATGTTATTATTGGTTTTCGTGCTAGTTAGTTGTGGAAAGAAACCCAAAGTTGAAGACATTTATATTGATAACGCAACTGGTAACTACATTGTCGAAGCAATTCCAACACAAAACCATGTAGACTATAACATTAAGTATTATGAAAGAAACAATCGTGGACAAGTAACATTAAAAGAAATTAGTTCAACACCATCTGCTGTTGAAGCTTTAGATAACAATATCTATAAATTAAGTTACCCATTCTCAATCGAAGGACAAATTGTCTATAGAAACTACTATGTATATCACAAACAAGAAACAGTATCAAAAGATGTTGTTATGACAATTCTTGATTTATCTAGTGCTAAGCTTGTATACCAACAAGGCCAAACATTTGATGCTGAAGGTATTAAAGCTGTTGAAGTACTTGCAGATGGAACTACTGTTAAATACGATACAGTAAGCGTTGATCCAAATAATAATGGACACGAAATTATTGTAGGAAAAGACTATTTCCAAGGCAATGCAAGTGCTACATTACTAGTAAATGGTGAATCTATCGACTTTAATTATGTTGTTTATGGTGGAGAAAAACCAATCTCTATTAAAACAGCAAAATGGCATAACTGGGTATTCTTACAAGTATTCGTTACATACCTTATGAGTTTTATTGGTAGCATTACTGGTAATTCACTAGCAATCGCAATTTTATTAACTACTATTATTGTACGTACATTAGCTTGGCCTATTTATGCTAAAAGTAATGACTTATCTATGAAAATGAGTCTTGCTCAACCAGATATGCAACGTGTTCAAAACAAATATGCAACTAGAAAAGACCCAGAAAGTCAACAAAAGATGCAAATGGAAATGATGCAAGTGTATAAGAAACATAACATCAATATGTTTGGATGTTTAATGCCATTCTTACAAATGCCAATCTTTATCGCGATGTATAACAACGTAAGAAGATTGCCTTTAGAAGGCGGTCAATTCACTGAAAGTGTAAGCCGTACGATGTTTTTAGGTATTGACTTAGCAAGCGCACAAATCTCATGGGCAAACTATGTATTTGCAGCACTTGTAGGTATTACAATGTTTATCTTACAAAAGATTTCACAAAAGAAACCAAGTTATGCGAAAAACACAGGTACTCAAGTGAAGACACCACAAGCTGAACAAACAGAACGGACAATGAAAATGGTAAGTTATTTTATGATTTTCATGATGGTTGCTGCATCATTTAGTTCTATTTCGATTGCGTTTTACTGGATTATTGGTAACGTATATTCATTAGGACAAACAATGTTAAACCGTTACTTAAGCGAAAAGAAATACATTAAAATGCAACAAAGCAAGTTAATATGATAGGGGTATGAAAATGAAACGTGTAGAATTTGAAGCGAAAAATTTAAACGAAGCGGAAAAATACGCAGTTGAACAATTAAGAATACCTTTAGATAAAATCAAAATTACTGTACTAAAAGAAAAAAAGGGTATCCTTGGCATTGGTGCTTCACAAACCTATGAAGCAATCGCTAACGTAAGTTTAGCGCTTGAGGGTAAAAGATATATTGAATCAATTTTAAAAGAACTTGAAATTGATGTAAAAATTGAACTTAGAACACTAAACGACGGTAAAGAAATTCATTATCGTATTGAATCTGAAGAAAATGCATTGTTAATCGGCCGTGAAGGACGCACATTACAAGCACTTCAGTTTATGTTAAGAAGTTATTTAAATATCTTTACAAACGACCATTTAGTTGTTTCACTTGATATTGGAAACTACCATGAAAATAGAAAACGTCAACTCGAGATTTTGGCTACGAAGACAGCTAAAGAAGTTGCGTTTACAAAAGTTCCTGTTAAACTTGACCCAATGAACGCATTTGATCGTCGTATTATTCATACGAAGTTAAGCGAATGGCGAGATATTACAACAGAATCTGTTGGTCAAGGCGAAGACAGAGCAATCGTTATTAAACCTAAAAACAAATAACACTTAAAGAACTATTAGAGAAATCTAGTAGTTTTTTATATATATATAACGATATCACAACGTACACATAGTATGATATAATCATTCACACAACCATAAAGTTTAAAGTTGAGGTTATTCATGAAAAAGGTTCTTAGAATAATAAAGAAAACATTTAAAATATTGTTCATACTTGCGATTGTAGGTATTTTTTACAGTTTTGGCTATACATCGTATGAAAACATAAAAGTAAGTCAGGACTTTAAGACTTTTAAAAACCGCGCAGTCTACGAGAAAACGGTCACTTTAAATAACGGTATGGAAGACTATAAGCGTCATTATTATAAAGTTTCACGTGAAACATCATTCGAGTTAAATGATACAAGATCTGTTTTTCGTGACGATACTGAAGTGAAACTTGGACAAAAAGGTGATATCTTTGTAACTAAGCTTTCACCGTTTAAAAATGTGTTTGGAGCACACCAGTTTGTTAGTTATTATTTTGGGGGTCATGCTGCGATTTATGATGGCGAAAAAGGGTATATCGAATCTGTAGGTTTTCCTGATGACTTTAAAGAATTTATTAACATCATCAAAGATGATGGTGAAAATGTACCCAACTATAGTACAACGGTTAATTTAAATCGAAGCGACTACTGGACGCATCGTTCGTTATCAGTCCATGAAGATAATTATTATAAATATTATTACCGTCCTGAAGTAGTTGGTTTAAGAATTAAAGATGTGGATTCTGCATCAATTGACGCTTTTGTAGATAACGCCTACGAAAAGTATGAAGATAATCGTTTATATAATTTTCTATTTTTCTTAGACATGAAAAATAAGTATTATTGCACAGATTTAGTCAGTAGAGCTTACACTGAAGTTATTCATGGAGAGTCTAAAGGTTATGCTAAAGAACTTAATGATGACGGTTTTATCACATCAGTAAACGATTTAATACTGTCAAAGCAGACATATATTACTTTTATTTTTGAAGTTAAAGAAGAAAACGATGAAATTGTTGAATATCTATATTATTTAGAGGATATTTAAGAAATTTTAGTATATTTATTTAATATAACTGTGAACCTGTAAAATTGATTGACAAAACACGGGAATTTAACTATAATGAAATAAATCGTTGATGAGAAGTAAAATAGCTGATGTTACATAAGCGAGCTGGAGATGGTGAAAGCCAGTTAAATAGGTTATTTTATAACACTCGGAGAGATAAAAGAAATTCTAAATGGAAGAGTAGACTTATCCGCTAACCTTGCGTAAGTAGGCAAATGAGTGTCAAAGTTTTTACTTTGAAACTAAGGTGGTACCACGATATTTATGCGTCCTTAGACTTTTTTAGTCTAAGGATTTTTTTATTTTAAGGAGGATTTACAATGATTACAGTAAAAGAACTATATAAAGAATATAGTAGTCTCGATGGACAACATGTTCATTTAAAGGGATGGGTACGCAATAATCGCGCTCAAAAAGAGTTTGGTTTTATTAACTTCCACGATGGATCGTTTTTTGAAACGATTCAAATTGTTTACGAAGATGGACTCAAAAATTTCAAAGATATTCAAAAAATTCGTGTAGGGAGCTCAATCGAAATCGAAGGTACTGTAGTACTTACGCCTACAATGAAACAACCTTTCGAAGTTAAAGCAACCAAACTTATCTTACTTGGTGATTCACCAGAAGATTATCCTATTCAACCAAAACGTCATTCAAGAGAGTTTTTACGTGAAGTCGCACATTTACGACCACGTACAAATCTATTTCATGCTGTGTTTAGATTAAGAAGTGTGGCTGCATTCGCTATTCATGAGTTTTTCCAAGAACGTGGCTTTGTTTACACGCATACACCATTGATTACAGGGAATGATGGTGAAGGAGCAGGTCAAATGTTTACAGTTACAACTTTACCACTTGATAATATTCCAATGACACCGGATAAAAAAGTGGACTATAAAGAAGATTTCTTTGGTAAAAACACACATTTGACTGTTACAGGACAACTTGAAGGTGAAGCTTTTGCGTTAGCTTTTAGAAATATTTACACATTTGGACCTACATTTAGAGCTGAAAACTCAAACACGCAACGCCATGCATCTGAATTTTGGATGATTGAACCAGAAATGGCTTTCGCTGATCTAGAAGATAATATGGATGTCGCTGAAGAAATGGTTAAATATATTATCAAATATGTTTTTGATAAGTTACCAGAAGAAATGGCTTTCTTTGATAAGTTTGTAGAACCGGGCTTAACTGACCGTCTAAAAAATGTCTTAGATAGTGATTTTGAAAGAATTACGCATGAAGAAGCAATTAACCTTCTACAACAAGCGAATATTAAGTTCCAAAATAAACCTGAACACGGTAAAGATTTAGCAACTGAACATGAGAAATTCTTAACCGAAATATACTTTAAAAAACCAGTATTCGTTATAAACTGGCCAAAAGATATTAAAGCATTTTACATGCGCTTAAATGATGATGGCAAGACGGTTGCTGCAATGGACTTACTCGTACCAGGTAGTGGTGAATTAATTGGCGGTTCACAAAGAGAAGAACGTCACGATTTACTCTTACAACGTATGGACGAAATGGGTGTGCCTAAAGAAGATCTTTGGTGGTACACAGATTTAAGAAAATATGGTGGATGCGTACATTCCGGCTTTGGATTAGGTTTTGAAAGACTCATTATGTATTTAACTGGAGTAGAAAACATTAGAGATGTTATTCCTTTCCCTAGAACACCAAAGAACGCAGAATTTTAATAAATAAAAAAACACACTTTAGGGCTTTGAAAGGCTATAAAGTGTGTTTTTATTTTATAATATGTTTTTTAGTTAATTTCCCAAGGAATTGGTAAGTGTGGTGTCCAAATTGGTGAAGTAGTCGCTAATTTATTTGATTGATAGTTCCAGTCTGGTGATTTTTCACCATTTGGATTTGCTGGATAACCTTTTGTACCCCAGCCATTTTGTGCAGCACGCTCTTCAGCAAATAACAAGAATGTCAAGTAAGGAACATTTTTATAAGTTAACAATAAGTCATAAGATTGATAACCTTGGTCAACAGATGCCACTAAACCTTCAGCAACAATTAAAAATTGTGATAAGTGACCATTAATCCAAACTAAACCTAAGTTTCTACCGTTTGTTTCTTTTAAGTTATAACCTGGAATTGATTGAATATAAATTTCTTTAGAATTTGGATTATTTAATAAATATTCTTTGTTATATTTACTTGCAACATAGCCCCATGGTTCGGCTTGAACGTAGGTGCCATCAACTTCTGGCGTATTAATATAGAAGTAACGTACAGAACCGCCAGGGAAACCATTCATCGCTTGGAAAGAAGCTGTATCTCCATCACTAATACCAGAGTTCTTAGTTAATACAGCACCACCGCCACCTAGGCTAGAGTTTTCAGCGTCTACGTAAGTCATTTCTTTGTATCGATCTTCTAATCTAGGACCAGCATAAATATCTTCCAGTGTTTTAATTTCATGATTGTCATTTTTTAAATATTGATAAAGCCCTGGTAGGTATTGAATAAAGTTAAATTTATTGTAAGTACCATCTGCTTTATAATCTTCTTTATTTCCAATGCGAATTAATGTAAGGTTTTTAGAAAAATTAATATCAATACCTGTTGTACCAACAAAATCTAATGTTTTCTTACCACTTGCTAATTCGATAGCGTCATTACCATTAAACGGTAATGAACCTTCTTCATAGACTTGGTCGATTAAATCTTTGTATTCTGTAACACCAAAATTACTGCTACCTAATACAAAATAGTCGTTTGCCTTAATCGTGCCAACCAATTTAATTTCATTTGTAACTTCTTTTGAACCATTTGTATAGAAACGAATACTATGATTCTTAAATTTAATATCTTTATCGGAATTGTTATACAATTCGATTAAGTTATTCGCTTGTGTACTTGGGCTAAAGATTTTTGAAATAACTAAAGATGATTCACTATCTTTGTTACATGCAACTAAGAGTACAGCAAGGAATAGAATGGAAAAAATTGAAAATAGTTTCTTCATTTTAAGCTCCTTTATTTTTATTAGCTAGTTCTTGAACAAATTTATCTAGCTGTTCCTGTTTCATTTTTTTATTGCCTTTATATTTTATCATAACATGCTTATGAAAGAAAAAGAAATATGCGAGAGTACCTAGAATGATAAATGTAATTGATAAATAGATGAAATAGTATTTGTTATAACGATTAAATTGTTTCATCAAAGTATGATCAAAGTAAATATCTTCATGTGCTTCTAGGTTTTCAAAGTTGATTTTCGATAATATTTGGATATTTTCATTTGTTAATTCGCTTAAATTGCGATCAAAAGACTCATCAAATTTATCTACAAGAAACATTGTTTCTTCATTTTCGTTTCTAAGACTTAATAAAAGCGTTGACTGAGATTCTTTGAGACGGTAATAAAAGTCCATTTGTTTTATTTCGGTAAATGTGTCGTTGCTTTTTAAAACATCATGATTTATAATAAACATTGCAGTGTTCGTATCAAGTACAAAAGCAAGGGTTTCCGTTGAAGTGATATAGGACTGTTCATTGAACACTAGAGGTTCAGTGAATGTTATCTTAACATCAATAATCGGACGCTCCTTATTGTCTAATTCTCTAAGCGCATCACCAATTTTTATATCGTTAGCTATAAAAGCGATTGAGTGAAAAGCTTCAGTATTTTTAAATGTGACAAATGTATATGTTCTAAAGTTAATTTCAAATTTAGAATCAGCACTTATAAAGTGCTCGCTAAACAACGGATTTTTGTATACATACGCATCTGTACCATCATGATAATTGGCAATAGCGGTTGTTTGAATTAGGTGTAAATCATTGGTGAGAAACGTATCTTCTTGATCTCTAATGAAGTCAATAACTTTGGATGATTCTGCAAAGAAACTTACAAAGTAAAACACGATAATAGCGAATAAGAAGAAAAGAATTCGAGTAAACCAATTGGACATCAAGTAAAACCTCCTATTTGAGTATATGAATGCTGATTAAGTGTATAATTAAACATAATTTTACACAGTTTAAAGTAAGTATTTAATAAAATACTTAAAATCAACCGTGAAAAATTTCATTAATCATGGTAAAATAAGTAAGGACATTTATGGGGATATTGTCCCGAAAAGTATGAATATAAGTAGCAAACTAGCCGATAGTATATTATATAGTAATATACGGTTAATTGAATATCAATAAAATCGTATACGAGATTCGATTGCTTATGGTTGCATAAAGCATGGCATTATTATATAATATAAATGCAAATTGTCAAGGCGAGCCTTTTCTTACGCTTTGATGCCAAAAATTTATAAACAGGGGGACAAGAATTACTTTGAGCAAATTTAGTTAGGAATACTAATTGGTTTGTCATCAAATAATTTATGCCCCTAATAATTTAGCATTTATTGTAAGGGTTTTCATAAGTAAAAAAAATTGTATTTAAGGTAGAGAATAAAAAAATAAAGGAGTACAACCAATGAAAGAAAACACAAGCATTATTAAACCGGAGTTATCAATTAGACTTGAGGGTGTTACGAAAATCTTTTATGACAAAAAAGACGGTCGTGAAACTCGAGCTGTTGACAATTTCGATGTTGTCTTCCCAAACGGTCAATTAGTTGGCTTATTAGGACCATCAGGATGCGGGAAATCAACAACACTATACATGATTGCGGGTTTATTAGCCCCTACAACAGGTAAGATTTTTTTCGGTGATGAGGATGTCACGGAGTTATCACCTGAAAAACGTGGCATTGGACTAGTTTTCCAAAACTATGCCCTTTATCCACACATGACAATTCGTAAAAATATCGCTTTCCCCCTAGAGAATATTAATTTACGAAAAGTATCAATTGAAGAAGCTTATAAACAAGCGTACATTTTAGAAAGCCCAGAAGAGTCAAAAGTATACTACAAATACTTAAGTGACTTAGAAGCACTTAAAAATAAGTTCCGTCGTCAAGAAAACGAACAAGAAGCTAATGCAGTTAGCATAAGATTTAGTTTAAGTGTTGAATTAAAGAACAATATCGCTAATGCAAAAGCTGAAGGCAACAAAGATAAGATTAAAGAGTTGAAAGCTGAATACAAAAAAGCTATGGCACAACTTAAGGAAGACATGAAAGCTGGAAGCAAGAGATTTGATGAAGAATATGTAGCTGAAAAAGCAGCAATTACTCCAGCGAATCTTGAACAATTGCTTGAAACAATGAAAGCAAGACATGCAAAATTAGAAGAAGAGTTCAAAGCTAAAGATGCTGAAATTAGAGCAAACTTTAAAGCTGATCCAAACCTAACTAAAGAGGAACAACAAGCTGCACTTGACTTTGCATTAGCAGAAGCTATGCCAGAGCCGTTAAGACTTGTTCATTTAGCTAAAGCGAAAAATTACCGTAAAGAAATTGAAGAACGCGTTATTGAAATGGCTAAATTAGTTGGTATTGAAGATCAATTAGATAAAAAACCTGCACAATTATCAGGTGGTCAACAACAACGTGTTGCGATTGCTCGTGCATTAGTTAAGAGACCTAAGGTTCTATTATTAGACGAACCACTATCAAACTTAGACGCTCGTCTACGTTTACAAACGCGTGAAGAAATTAAACGTATTCAAAAAGAAACTGGTATTACTACAATCTTCGTTACACATGACCAAGAAGAAGCAATGTCAATTTCTGATCAAATCGTTTTAATGAACTTTGGTGAAGAACAACAAAAAGGTGTTCCACAACAAGTTTATGACAATCCAGAAAACTTATTCGTAGCTAAATTCTTAGGTACGCCACCAATTGGTATATACAATGCACAATTAAAAGGTGGCAAAGTTTACATAGACAATAAAGTTGTATTTGAATCTGCTAAATTAAAAGAAGAAAAAGATCGTGAAGTTGTATTAGGGGTTAGACCAGAAGGTTATATTCCAAACGACAACGGTGCATTAGCATTAGACCGTCAGTTTGTTGAAACAATTGGTCGCGACTTAGCTTTAGTTGTTAAACATAAAGATTCATTAGTTGATTCATTTAGAGTAATTATCGCATCAGATAATATTAGTCTAGGAAATAAAGACGTTGTTAAATTTGATCTAAATCCTAATAAAGCGTACATCTTTGATAAAGAAGATGGAAGGAGGATTGCTTAACAATGTTAGAGAACAAAAAAGACTATAAAGCTTGGCTCTACATTGCAATCCCGTTAATCTTACTATCAGTATTTACGTTTTATCCATTGATCAAGACAATTCTCATTTCTTTCTTCAGTCAATACAATTCGATTACCGATAGTTTCGGAAACTTCTTTGACTTAGAAGCCTATAAGACTATATTTAGAGATAAATACTTTATTAAGTCACTTACAAATACATTAATTATTGTGTTTGTATCAGTGCCAGTATCTACAGTATTAGCGTTATTAATTGCAGTTGGGTTAAACTCAATTAAACCATTACAAAAAATTTTCCAAACCATCTTCTTTATTCCTTATGTTACAAACACATTAGCAATCGGGATGGTATTCGGTGTTATGTTCTCTCACCCAATTATTCCAGGTATCGCACCAGAGGGGTTAATCAATACGTTGTTTAGTACAGCGATTGACTGGGTTGGACCAACAGCAGTAGCTAAACATTGGATGTTGGTCGTATTGATTTATTCAATTTGGAATGGTCTTCCATTTAAGATCTTGGTGTTTATTGGT
>Ga0209075_1001411_pt1 | contig 22529 bp, 11 predicted proteins | sample Stecom2011_FD_187523 | JGI IMG/M metagenome (GOLD analysis project Ga0209075, IMG submission 187523) | Agricultural soil microbial communities from Utah to study Nitrogen management - Steer compost 2011 (SPAdes) (version 2) | ecosystem: Environmental > Terrestrial > Soil > Agricultural land...
CTCGCTGTAACTGCTCTAATAAAGATAAATAATTCGAAAGCAAATCACAACTATAGCTCCGCCAAGCCTCCAGCCTTGCGAGCTGTAACTGCTCTAATAAAGATAAATAATTCGAAAGCAAATCACAACATCAGCTGGAGATTTAAGACATAGAGTTGTGCTGTAACTGCTCTAATAAAGATAAATAATTCGAAAGCAAATCACAACTATTGGGCGCGCTGTTGAGATTGGCGTTGGGCTGTAACTGCTCTAATAAAGATAAATAATTCGAAAGCAAATCACAACTGATAATCAGCTTTCAAGTGTGTTAGACTTGCTGTAACTGCTCTAATAAAGATAAATAATTCGAAAGCAAATCACAACGTGCATGTGTATGTATAAAGCTTTTCTGCGGCTGTAACTGCTCTAATAAAGATAAATAATTCGAAAGCAAATCACAACAAGCGTCGCGTACGCAAACGATGGGGTTTAGCTGTAACTGCTCTAATAAAGATAAATAATTCGAAAGCAAATCACAACAGAAGCGACGGTGTAAATAGAGCAGTCAAAGCTGTAACTGCTCTAATAAAGATAAATAATTCGAAAGCAAATCACAACTAATGCAAATTGACAGTGTCAACGGCAAAGGCTGTAACTGCTCTAATAAAGATAAATAATTCGAAAGCAAATCACAACTTTCCAGTTCCCCGTCGTCCCCATCAACTGCTGTAACTGCTCTAATAAAGATAAATAATTCGAAAGCAAATCACAACGGACGCTCGTGCAGTGGTTGACCTCTATTTGCTGTAACTGCTCTAATAAAGATAAATAATTCGAAAGCAAATCACAACCACCCCAACAAATAACCCACGAACAGTGGAGCTGTAACTGCTCTAATAAAGATAAATAATTCGAAAGCAAATCACAACCGAGGAAGCTAGATATTTTCGGCCTCCGTCGCTGTAACTGCTCTAATAAAGATAAATAATTCGAAAGCAAATCACAACTAGCCACGATAGCAGACCCGTTCTTTGGACGCTGTAACTGCTCTAATAAAGATAAATAATTCGAAAGCAAATCACAACAATTGATTAATGACTCTATTCTTTACAAAGGCTGTAACTGCTCTAATAAAGATAAATAATTCGAAAGCAAATCACAACAGTTGTCTGTTTTTCTCTTCTAAATCCTCCGCTGTAACTGCTCTAATAAAGATAAATAATTCGAAAGCAAATCACAACTGATTTTCATTTTGTCTTCTCCGTTTTTTTGCTGTAACTGCTCTAATAAAGATAAATAATTCGAAAGCAAATCACAACATAGAGTGAAATACTTTCAATTACAAGAAGCTGTAACTGCTCTAATAAAGATAAATAATTCGAAAGCAAATCACAACCAAGGGGTGACAATGACTACGAATTTATTTGCTGTAACTGCTCTAATAAAGATAAATAATTCGAAAGCAAATCACAACTATAAAATGAACGATAATCACAACGGTGCGCTGTAACTGCTCTAATAAAGATAAATAATTCGAAAGCAAATCACAACATGGGAGGGCTTAGGGAGTTTAAACGTTGCGCTGTAACTGCTCTAATAAAGATAAATAATTCGAAAGCAAATCACAACTTGTCGCCTAAAACATGATAAATAGTGTACGCTGTAACTGCTCTAATAAAGATAAATAATTCGAAAGCAAATCACAACTTACTTAGCAGCAGGAGCTCTTGTTGCAAAGCTGTAACTGCTCTAATAAAGATAAATAATTCGAAAGCAAATCACAACATGGCTCTGTGACAACAAACTTTCCATCTGCTGTAACTGCTCTAATAAAGATAAATAATTCGAAAGCAAATCACAACTTTGTCCTTCCTTCCTTATTTCTAATATAAGCTGTAACTGCTCTAATAAAGATAAATAATTCGAAAGCAAATCACAACTAAACCATCATTAATCATATCTAAACGCGCGCTGTAACTGCTCTAATAAAGATAAATAATTCGAAAGCAAATCACAACAGAGATGAGGAGATTGATATGCTTATGCACGCTGTAACTGCTCTAATAAAGATAAATAATTCGAAAGCAAATCACAACAAGCTGCCTGCACGACAGTCTACTTTTATGGCTGTAATTGCTCTAGTAAAGATAAATAACTTGAAAGTAAATAACAATAGCAAAACAGAGTTTTTGCTATTTAAAATCGTTATAAAAATAGAATGTCACTAAAAGTTTTTATATCCTACAATATGGTTCTCGATGTGTGATAGTGGATTGACTAAGTCGAGAATGCGAGGGGAGGGGAGGGCGTTTTGAGTTTTGAAAGGTATAAGTTAAGAAGAGAGCACTTGTGCCTCTATCGCCCTCATTGTTAAATGGTGAGGGTGAAGTTTTTCCTTAAAGTGGGGGATCCAGACTCAATCAAAGCTTTGAGTGGGTTTTTTATTTAATGTTTTTAACTCTGGTGTACTTTTGGTTGCGGTTATGTTACAAAACCCTCTTTGTGTGATAGCGATTTGTGTTTCAATGAATTTAACTTAGTGCTTTACTTGGTGCTTTACTTGGTGCTTGTTTTGCTTTTTTAAAAGGGGTGGAATTTTTATAAAGCCAGGCGTGTGTGAGACTTCAATAAAATGAGTTTTATTTATACTTTTTTTTGGGTTGACTGAGGAACATCACGAAAACTGTGACGCCGTAAATGGGGAGTAGGTCTTTCATTATTAGGAAAAACGATTCTAGATCGCCTTTTGGGATCCTAAATAGGCTTGTCACGCCCAGAAAGATAAAATAATAAATGATGCTGAGTAGATAAGCTTGAAATATAGACATGAGTAGCTTGTTGGCTATAAGCGAGGAGAGCGTTGCTTCTTTAATTTTTTTTTGAATGGTCCACATTTCACTGTATATAAACTGCAAAAAAACATAGTACGAGAGTATGCAAAGAGATGCGTAGGTTGGATCCCCATTTTTGAGTACAGTAATGGTGCTGTAAAAATAGGCTATGAAGAATATGATTGCAGTAATATAAGCCATAGGTGTCCTTGGTTTAAGAGTTTTTATGATTTAATGTTCATATAATAGTAAATGTTATTGACAATATGTGTCAAAAAGTCTTGTTGGTTAGAATGGTTTTATAATAAATGTTAATGGATTTGATTTTGTCGCGAACTCCTATAAACTTTGGGAATTAAAATTTACTTTGTTGAATTGACAGAAAGTGTCAAAAAGTTTTGCTATATTCGAGTTTGTTGTTGAATCCGTAGAAATAAAGTTGTTTTTATAAAATATTGTTTTAAATTTGGAGTTTTAGAGTATAGTTCGCTTAAATGTGTGGTTTTTTTTGTGTAATTGAGGGTTTTCTTTTCTTTAGAAGCAGGATGTTTGTTGGAATGGAGGTGTTTTTAGCGTGTTTTGGGGTGAAGAGTCAGGGAATTTAAATTTACTTTGTTGAATTGACAGAAAGTGTCAAAAAGTTTTGCTATATTCGAGTTTGTTGTTGAATCCGTAGAAATAAAGTTGTTTTTATAAAGTATTATTTTGAATTTGGAGTTTTAGATTGTAGTTTGCTTAAATGTGTGGTTTTTTTGTGTTTGAGGTTTTCTTTTCTTTAGAAACAAGATATTTGTTGGAATGGAGGTGTTTTTTAGCGTGTTTTGGGGTGAAGAGTCAGGGAATTTAAATTTACTTTGTTGAATTGACAGAAAATGTCAAAAAGTTTTATTATATTCGAGTTTGTTGTTGAATCCGTAGAAATAAAGTTGTTTTTATAAAGTATTATTTTGAATTTGGAGTTTTAGAGTATAGTTTGCTTAAATGTGTGGTTTTTTTGTGTTTTTTAATAAGAGGATTATTATGGCATCAGCAGAAGGTGAATTTTTAAAAAAAGACAAAGAAAATATAAAGTTAAAGGCGAAATCAGCAGATGATCCAGTGACTTTGCATTGCCCAAAATGTGGTGGTTTTGTTTTTGAAAATGCGGATATTTGTGAATCCTGTGGTGAATGGTTGTTAGAGGGGAAGTGTAAGTTTTGTTATGCCGATGTCGAGGAGGGGCAAAAGTTTTGTTCTGAGTGTGGAAATAATCCAGAAGGTGTTTTATGCCCATCTTGTAATGAGTGGGGGCATTTTGATTTTTGTAAAAATTGTAAGATACCTTTGACTGAAAAGGCTAAAGAGATGTTGGATGCTTTTCAAAATTCTGTGGAAATTCAGGAGCTGTCTACAATGACTCAAGAAGAGGAGTCTTTGACAGAATTGAATCCTTATGAAAACGAAGATATAGACGAAAACACCTCTATAGAAATAAATGAGGAAACATCAGAAAAAAAGGAATCTTTCGATAATTTAAAAAGCTATTTAGAAAAGTTTGAAGCTCAAAATGCCAGTGAAAATACTTCTAAACCTCAGACTCCTGCCTCTTTAGAGACTCCTACTAAAAAGACTGTTTTGGAGCCTAATCCTTCCTCTCAATCTAAGCGCGAGCCTGTTGATTTTGGGAAGCTTATTGCAAACAACCGTAAAGAATCTCTATCAAAAACATTAAAACTAATTGAAAAATCAAAAATCAAAGTGTTTTCTAATAATCAAGAGAGCAGAAGTTTTCACGAAGCCCTTCAGTCTAGTTTAGCACCGTTTATTAAAAACTTAACATGTCTTGGATGGCTTTGCAATGCGTACGATAACATTCATTGTGATCCAGAAGAATGTGCTAAACCGGAAGATGGTGGTGTTTGGTTATACGAATAATGTAAGGGTTTGTAATTTATGAGTACTCAAAGACCAAATAAAAATCATATTATTAGTTCCGATCCTTCTAATAAAACAAGAAGGAGTAATTTAGGTGTTATTTCTTCTGGAGTATCCACAATTCCATCGGATGCTCTTTTACCAAACTCTACTCTTAAGTTGAATGGCATAAATTATAAAGTAGTGAAAAGTTTAGCAAAAGCGGGCGAGTCAGAGATTATTTTGGTTAAACAGTATAGAAAACAAATTGTTTTTAAGCATTACTATACACAATTTCACCCCAAAAAGCAGGTTTTAGAGAAAATTGAAAGCTGGAATCATCCAGGAATCGTTAAATTATTAGATTATGGTATATACAATGGCAGATCTTTTGAGTTGTTAGAATATGCCAAAGGAGGCACTCTTTTAGACATAGCCCCCATCACTACTTTCATAAAAACTAAAGAAATTGTTGAAAAAATAGTGGATGCATTAAATTTTTGTCATGAAAATGGTGTTATTCATCGAGATATAAAGCCTTCTAATATATTTATTCGAGATTTAAGAAAGAACTCCATTGCTATTGGAGATTTTGGTATCTCCTCTCACTTTAGCAAAGAAGAAGAGTTAATAAAGACTACTTATGCTAGAACCAGTTTGTATGCAGCTCCAGAAATTTTCCATAATATCGACGGTAAAACCATGATAGATAAAAGTAGTGATTATTATGCTCTAGGCATGACTTTATTGCATTTATGGTTTGAAAACTCTCCATTTGAAAATCTGAGTGAGTTTGAGATTATGCGTATGAAGATGGAGGGGAAAATTTTGTTCCCCCAATATTTAGACACAAAGGTGAAAAATTTAATTCAAGGTTTGTTGACTCTGAATCCTGCAAAAAGATGGGGTTACGATGAAGTGACTCGTTGGTTAAATAATGAAACTGTTTCTGTATATTCAGAAATTTCGTATGCTTCTGTTCCAAATCATGGTTTTACACCCTATAAATTTGATAAAACTAATCTTGCACACAATCCCCAAGAACTTGTTCAACTTCTATTGGAATTTCCTTCACTTGGAAAAAAACACCTCTATAGAAATACTATTTCTGATTGGGTGAAAAATGTAGATCAAAATTTATACCATAATTTAATGGATATAGTTGAAAATGAATATCCAAATGATATGAAAACAGGTTTACAAAAAGCGATTTATTTTTTAGACCCTCAACTACCTTATACAGGCATAGATAATACAGATTGCCATACACTAGAAGAGATTGCTGTGTGTCTTGAAAATAACTTTAGTCACTATAAAGAAGCATTAAAGTCTAATGACGACAATTTATATTTATATTTAGAAGCACGAGGAAGAGAAAAAGAAGTAAAAGACTTCAAAAAGCATTTTAATGATTTTAATAGTGAGTTAGCTTTAAATACAGTTATTTTGACTTTAGAGGGAGGAGTTCACTTAAATATAGAAGGCACAACTATAAAGAAGCCTAAAGAATTATTAAATCTACCGAGTGATTCAAAAAACAGGGTTATCAGTCAATTGCAAAATCCTGATTCAAAGCTGTCTCTGTGGTTGATGCAGTTTCCAAACTTAAACATTTCTTTATATGAATGGATATCATTAGGCGATTTCAATGAGATTACCCTCCCTCATGCTTTAAATGAAGGGATTTTTTTCAACGAAATCCAAATAAAAAACACGAATAAACTAAAGTCGTTTTTAGAAAAAAATCTCCCTTTTCTTGATTTTAAAGAGGTGTCGAAATTCTTCTATGAGTATGTTGATCCATGGTTAAAAAACTATTGTAATACTACATTAATAAAAAGATTAGAGTCACATCTTAAAAATTCATCGACTTCTTTTGCTAGTTTTAAAGCATGTTTAAATTTGGCTTTAGGGTTGAGTGATAATGTAAACCATAGTATAACTCACTATTTACCTTTAATAAAGACTCAAATAGAACAAACAAATAACCCTAATATTGAATTACAAAAAATAATTGATGAATTTATTTATGATCGTATATTGGAAAAATGGTATCTTAATGAAAATATTGCAACTAAAAATTTAAGTTCTATTCAAAATTATTTTAGATTTTTTACAGATAATTATAGAGTTTATTCAAATTTTATTTACGAGCTAACTGAAAAGCTTTCGAGTTTTATCATAGATTGTATTCATAAAGATTTAACTGGTCTTAAGATCGTTACGCATTCAACTACATATGAACCACATTGGAATATGTCAGACTCTGTAAGATTTATTCCGTATGAGAAATTAGTGAGTTATTTTGAATTTATAAAAGAAACTATACTTGAATTTGAAAAATACTTTACTAATGATTTATTATTCAACTGGATTAATGATCTCGAAAATTTATTAATATTAACCACAAGAGAAATACGAAAGGAGCAAGAAGTAAAAGCACAAGAGTTAAGAGAAGCAGCAATTCTAGAATCTAGAGATTTTAAGAAATGGATAAAGCAAGCAGTGCATCATATTCGTCCGAGTTATGATATCTACTTTTTTGCACCAATTGTTGTTTTTGCCGTTTCTATTTTATTAGCGTTAGTTTTATATGATAATTATAATAATATTTATCCATATTTACATGGTGGATTTTCAGCTTTTTTAGCACTTGCAATCACTGCATTTGGAGTCTATAAGGGGATAAAAAACACAGAAGAAGTTCGAACGGGTATATTTGATTTTATTGAAACAAATATGCCAATTTTATATCGGGTATTTAAAGTTGTTGTATATACTTCTTTATATTTTATGGGCGGAGTATTTTTAGCTGGTTTTGTAGGTTCTTTATTAACTAAAATTTTGATAAATAAATTTATGATTTCTGTTTTCTTTATTATACTAATAGGAGGTTCCCTTCTAAATTTTCTACAACAATCTAGAATCATTGAATATTTTAATGAGATGATAAAAGCTATTTCTGATTTTATTACAAATTATAAAGAGAGAGAGGAGAAAGCCATCTATGATAGCAATTGTGAATTTTCTAATTATTTGGATGATTTACTTATTAATGAGAAAATTCGTGTGTATTTATTGTCTAATGCTCAAGTAAAAAAAGAACTTCAACATTTTAATCGATAAATAGCGATACTATAGGAAAGTTTTATGAACATTCATTGTGATCAGTGTGATACAAGCAATAACGAGACTGCAAACTACTGCAAAGTTTGTGGTAAAGAGTTTATGGGGAATGAAAAGAAGAGTTTAGCATTAGATTTTGAGCATATTATAGGCCATTCTCAAGTGACAGATGAATTGTGTAAAATCATAAAAGTGAAGAAAAATCTGAGTCAAAAAGATCAAGAAATTAACAAAAAAACTTTAAAGTTTATTGTTTCTGGAGACATTGGAATAGGGAAGACCTCTATTGCCGAGACGATTGCCAGTGTGCTTTTTAAGAATGGTATTGTGCCTAGTGCAGATATTTTGAAGGTAGATTTTGATATAGATAATAAATTGCAGGCAAAAAACATCACAGAAAGTGTTTTGTTATTGGATATCACGCACAAATTTAAGGCTTCTGAACAAAACCTTGACCACATTAAATATATTAAAGATTTAAGTTTAAGTATAGATAAAAACAAAGGCTTGCCTATTTTTATTGTAGAAACTAGGCTGTCTGACGAGACTGATTTTTTTCTCAATCATCCAGATATAAAAAACAAATTCCATTATATTTTTAACTTAGAAACTCTTTCAATAGAATCTTTGATGAGCATAGCGATCAATCAATTCAAAAAACAAAACTTTAATTTGTCAAAAGGAGCAAAAGATAAGTTAAAAGTCATTATAAAAGACATTATCAAAAGAAAAGATGTTTCTTTTGGGAATGCCTATACTGTGAATAAACTCGTAGAAAAAATTATCAATGAACACCATCTTGTTTCTAAATCTTTAAAGAATAAAAACACTATTTATGCTAAAAATATTAAAGGGAAAATATCTAAAACGAAGTCGTTGAATGAAATATATAAGGAATTAAATGATTTTATAGGGATGGTGGAGCTAAAAAAATATATTCGAGATATGGTGGCCAGAATAAACATTGCAAAAAAAGATGCTCAAAAAACAGGTGTAAAATATGTGTTTGGTGAACACTTGATTTTAACTGGAAACCCTGGGACAGGTAAAACATCTATTGCAAGAAAACTAGGAGAAATTTTTGCCTCTATAGGTTTATTACCAAAAGGCCATGTAGTAGAAGTCGATAGGAAAAACTTGGTGGGAGAATATTTAGGGCATACCGCTCCAAAAACTAATAAAGTCATTGACGAGGCTATGGGAGGAATTTTGTTTATAGATGAGGCCTATACCCTTGCTCAAGATAATTTTGGCAAAGAAGCTATAGACACTCTGCTCAAAAGGATGGAAGATGACCGAGGTAAATTAATGGTCGTAGTGGCTGGCTACCAAGAGGAAATGAAAAGTTTTATTGAAGCAAACCCTGGACTAAAATCCAGATTTAAAGATAATAATATCTTCCACATCGAAGATTATAACCAAGAAGAGCTCTTTGAAATTTATAAGGTTTTTGTAAAAAAAGGTGGTTATTCTTTGGACCCAGAAGTAGAGGCTCTCCTCAAAGAAGTTGTGAACACAATGCACGAAGTTCGTGATGAAAATTTTGCAAATGCCCGTGAAATTCGAAATTTTTATGAACTCTGCTTAGCCAAAAGAGCGGTTCGACTCCAAGCAGAAGACACAAACGCAAAACACGACTTAAAAATTCACTTAGAAGACCTTAGTGCGGCAGCCAAAGACAAAGCTTATATAGAAAATGCTAAAGACGATTTAGACACAACAAAACTCAGTGCAAAAGAAGAGCTAAACTCTTTAATTGGATTGCACGCTGTAAAAGAAAAAATTATAGGCTTATCTGATTTTTTGGAGGTAGAAAAACTCCGTTCTTCGTTTGGTGGAAAAAAATCGAGTTTAAGCTCACACTTTGTATTTAAAGGAAACCCAGGTACAGGTAAAACCACAGTGGCTAGGATATTGGCTCGAATATTTAAAGAAATAGGTTTATTGCCCAAAGGCCAACTCATAGAAGTGGATAGAGCAAACTTGGTGGGGAAATATTTAGGGCATACCGCTCCAAAAACTAATAAAGCAATAGAAGATGCCATGGGGGGAGTCTTGTTTATAGACGAGGCCTATACTCTTGGTCGAGATATTTTTGGCAAAGAAGCCATAGACACTCTGCTCAAAAGAATGGAAGATGATCGAGGTAAATTCATAGTGATTGTCGCAGGATACCACAAAGAAATGGATGAGTTTTTAGACACCAATTCGGGCTTGACCTCTCGCTTCACCAATCATATAGATTTTGAAGATTATGATGCTCCAGAAATGTTAGAAATCTTTAACCTTATGCTTAGTTCCAAAAAAATGAACGCAGAAGAATCTTTAGAGCATTACCTAATGGATAGATTCAATCAAATGCTCATCAAAAAAGATAAAAAGTTTGCAAATGGAAGGACGGTTAGAAATCTCTTTGAAAAAGCTTTGATAAAACAAGGCACCAGGCTTGCAAAAGAATTGAAAGACGGGAATGATATTAGCTCTAAAATTAATACTATCATAAGAGAGGATTTTAAATGATTTGCCCTTATTGTAAAAGTCAAATAGACCAAGATAGTTTTCACTGTGATAGATGCGGTAAAGAGCTTTTGATATGTTCTAAATGTGGAAAACCAGGAAAAGGCAAAAATTGCATAGAAGATGGAGCCAAATTATTTTCTCCAAAACAAGAATCCAAGGATGAGGATCAAAATAAAACCCTTCAAAAAACAAATACTGCACCAAAAAAAATCTCTATATTGGGGCAAGGGGGTTATAATCATGACCCCACACTCTCGAACGCCAAAGTGAATTCTGGAAACATACAAGTATCTAATACAAGCCCTCCTTCTCAAAGAAAAATCAAAAAAACGATATTACCACCCCAAAAACCTGGTCAAAAACCTGTATACTCATATTTAGATGCTCCTTCTCTTGAAATTGTTAATAACAGCTTAAACATTCGTATCCCTATTCAGAATGGAGATTTTATCGGCAGAAGCAGAGGCCCTCACCTGAATATTTTTTCACAGTATCAACAAATATCTGCTCGTCATGTTGAGTTTGCGTTTCATAAAGACAAAGGCTGGTGCGTTAAAGACCTAGGCTCCACCAATGGCACCAAAATAAGCAATACCACCAATTGGGAAGCTGTCTCCACTATAGAACCACACAAGCACACTCCTATCAACGATATCCACTACATATTGATAGCAAATATTGAATTTCAAATAATATTCTCTTCTCAATCTAGCATAACAGGAACCATAAGACTATGAAACTAATAGTGAGCGCAACATCTGACATAGGGAATACTCGCCAAGAAAATGAAGATATGATTTTAATCGGTCATGAATTTTTACGCGACACCAACAAAGATTATGAATTTGATTTTGACCCCAAAGAACACCCTTTTTTAATAGCTATTGCCGATGGAATGGGAGGGCATCAAAACGGTGCTTATGCCAGTGAATTATTATTAAACGAAGCAAACAAAGTAATTGCAGAATTACCAAGCTCATTGACACCCGAAGACCTAAAAAAACACCTAAACGATAGCCTCAAAGCAATACACCAAAAACTAATTTTTGAAGCCGAACAAGACCCTCAAAAACACGGCATGGGCTCTACATTTGTAGGCACACTATTTTATGACAAAGCTATCTATCTAATCAATGTAGGAGACAGCCGCTTGTATCGATTCAGAAACAATCTACTAATCCAAATCTCAAAAGATCACTCTCTAAGTGCTGTCAGCCAAAACGAAAACACCCCCAAAAACATAATACTCAATTCTTTTGGAGCAGGAGAGCATATCTTTATAGACATAGAAGACATATCTAATCGGATATTGCCCAAAGACACCCTTTTATTATGCAGCGATGGCTTGAGCGATGAACTCAATGACTTTGAAATAGAAGACAGCTTATCAGAATCCCTCTGCTCCAAAAAGCTAACTCAACAAGTAAAAACCAAAAAAGCCGAAGACAACATCTCCATAGTAACAGTACAGTATAACCTTAAATAGGGGGGTTATGTGGTTTATTGAATATTATTTATTTTGTTTTTATAAAGTGTATTTTATTATGTATTTTTATGTAGAAAGGATTATCTATGAGTTATTTTCGAACAATTTTGAATAAAAGATGCTTAGACAAACATGATGCTAGAGTTTTGTGGAAATATTACATAACCGACGAGGAGTATTTAGAAATCAAGCAATCAGTAGCAAGTCATCTTCAAAATAAAACTCTTTATGATTATCCTATAGATGCAGCCCTTTATGTTGCTGAATGGTGGAGGAGAGATTATATAGGAGGAATTCCCTCTTGGGCTTCCATTTTAAATGAGATCAATTTAAATGAAGAATTTTCTGATGATTTTCAAAAAGCTTGCAAAAAAGCTATAGAAGTTTTAAATATTCCAGTCATCCAATTAAAAAATAGACATTTCTTGCAAACTCTTCTTAACCAAGGGGGATTGCCAATTCAGCGTATTGTAGATAAAGAAAATGTAGGTGCATACACTAATTATATCTTGGCATTGTATAGTCGTGTTAAATTATTTGGAGAATCTCAAGTTCGTGAAGATGAAAATTTAAAATCTGAAAATTATTTGCCTCAGACTTTTCGAAATTCTATTATCTCAGATATTAGCTTTGAAATAGTGAAAGCATTGATAAACGACGAACCTAATTTATTGCCTTTTAAATTGGAAGAAGAGTTATCAAATAAATTTTGGGAAACTTTAATAGAGAATAAGGCTAACATTAAAGCAAATTTTACTGAAGTTTTCTTGCAGTGGAATTTATATTTAAATTCGGATTTACCAGAAGAAGATGCAAAAATAGGCTTAGTAACATTATTAAAAGAATATATAGATAAAGATACACAAGAACATCTAAAAATAGAAAAATTTAATGGATTTAATGTTTTTATTAATGACCATAGCATTGGCTCTTATTCTAAAACAGTAAGTGGATCTTTTAAATTAATGCATGAACAGAAAGCCCCTATTATGAAAGGCATTTTGGAAGATGTAGAGTGTTATGGAGTTGGAGACTCTCAAAAGCAAATAACTTTACCTGTAAACGGTAGTCTACCAAATTTCGATTTTCCTATTTTGCTCGAAGAAATAGAAGATTCTAGTGACAAAAAAAAGTTTGTGATGCATTCGAAAAACACTATTAAGTCTTCAAAAGGCTTTATTTTAGTGCCAAAAGCTTGGGAACCTAAAAGTCCTATTGAATTTTTAAGAAAGGTAACTTATGGTGATTATTTATGGAGCTTATATTCATTTGAAGGAGACATTGAATTAGTTTCAGATTCAACATCGATAACATATAGAACAAATGTTTCAATCTCTGAAAATCTTATTCTTACTAGTCCTCGTTTAGCTGGTATCAAGCATTCTTCTATACCGATTATTTTTGATAAACCCAATTTTAAAATTATAAATGAACTCTATGAAAGTGAAAGCGTGAAGCAAGAGTCTATTGAGATTTACGATAAAAAAGATCGTGAGTGGAAACCTCTATCTTCAAATTCATTTGGTAAAATCACTTGTCGAGTAAAAACAAAAGAATCACTTCATTTTACAAAGTTTTATAGAGTTCCAAATGAAACTAAAATTTCAATCAATCCAAAAGGAGCTACTTCAGGAGAAATTAATATCAAAGGAATAGGTGGTATAGTTTCTAGTGATATTCAATGTAAGATATATACAAGTAATGGAGAAATTCGACTCGAATATAACTTAAAAGTTGGAGAGGAGATTCCATCAAAAATAAAACTGACTTTAGAGTCTTCTGATTCTAGAGATCGTATTAGTTTTGATGTTTTAGCACCATTTGTTGGAGCTTATTTTAAGTCCGCTAAACAAGAGCGATTAGCACACTCCACAATTCTCTGCCCTACAGGGCTAGAAGGCTATAGAATTATAGCGGTAGGTGGTGATTATAGCCTTCTGATTGAGAGTACTCTGAATAATAACTTAAAGCTAACAAAAAGAATTTCTTCTATAAATGGTGAAAGATCCATTATAGAGTTTATAGATGAAATTTATACCATGCTTTCTCTTCAATCTACTTTGGAGGACTCTAATACAGTTACACTTAGTATAATAGATCAAAATTCCAGTCCAATCTCAGCTATCAAGATTCAACGCTTTAATGCATATGAATATGAAAAAAGTGATTGTTCAAAACCATCAATATGTATAGTTGGAATCAACAAAAAACCAATTGCAGATAATCTTAAATTAAAGGCTTTTCAGTTACTTGGATCACTTCCAACACAAGATGTTTCAAATGTCGATTTAGTTTGGAATGGTACTGATTATATTTTCCCTGAATCTACTCCATCTGGAAACTGGATTGTCTATAGTGACTATACTACGGAATACACTTTTAAACCATGTTTACGAATCCTTAGCAATGAAAATTCTTTAGAATTGAAAATTAATACTTTAGAATACGCTATTTCAATTCCAGATAAAAAACAACGCTATGATGCAATACAAAAGATTTTGGTTGGAGATAGTGATATTCAATCATCAAATTGGAAGTGTATTGTATTCTATTTAATTTTTGCTATTGAAAATAAAATTCCATTAGATGTAATGGATTATTTCAAGGTGATTTTTGCAAACCCTGTATTAGCGATACGATTATTTCTTTCTTTGCAATTTCAAAAATCTGATGAAGACGAACAATATATTTTAAAAATCGTAACAGATCAAAATTTTTCATGGCGTTTGATTCCGATTTTGAATTGGAATGAAGAGTTAATTAATTTAAATAATTCTTCTTTATATGAATCAATAATTAAAATTAAATTGATTGTTCGAGTATTTAACTTTTTAAAATCTATATATAGTGATTTTCCGATAATTAATTTTATTCAAGATCCTAATACGCGTATAGATGACCCAGGTTCTTTAGATAGAGATTGGATTAAGGACTTAAAAGTTGATATGGGTACTCAACAATGGCCACATTGGAGCCCAGATATAGAACAAGAATGGAGTCAATTATTACCTATAAGCAAGGGCGAAGAACTCCAGAAAGGTTTATTATTAGCACCCCTTAAAGCTGCATTGATGGTTTCTGGATATTCATCGGATTATTGGAATGATTCTCAGGGGAGTAGTATTCGATACATTTGTTATTACAGAAATTTGAATCAAAAATGGTTTGATAGGGCATTTTCTTATTTTTTAAAAAAAATTATATCTAGAAGAGGAATAAAGCAATGAATTATAAAGAAATATTCAATAACATTAACACTCGTGTAAGCGATGCAATTCTTTCGTTGTGGTCAGAAGGTGATAAAAATTTACAAGATTATCTTCGATATATACTCAATGAAGAAGAAAAACTACAAGCAGAACCTGTTTTTCAATCTACATTTCCTTGGAAGTCTGATTCTAAATCAATGAAAGAAACTAATCTTTTTGAATATGATTTTATTAAGGCCATTGATGATGTAAAAGGACAGTATCGTTTTCCTTTAGATCGTCTACCGTTTGAACATCAAATCAATAGTTGGAAATTGTTAAATGATTCTACAAAACGAAATTCTGTAGTTATAACCAGTGGTACAGGCTCTGGTAAAACAGAGTGCTTTTTAGCACCAATTATGCAAGACCTTCATATACAGAATAAGGAAGGAAAATCTAGGGGAGTACAAGCATTATTTTTATATCCTCTCAATGCTTTGATGGGTAGTCAAAAGAAAAGAGTGAAGGCATGGTCAAAAAGTCTTCCTAATCCTATTCGTTTTGCTGTTTATAATGGTAAAACACAGCATCTAGAATCAAAATCTAGTAAGGCTACTAAGGAGTTTCCAGAATTAATTGATAGACCAACCATCAGAAACAATCCACCGCAGATGCTTTTTACAAACCCAACAATGCTTGAGTACATGCTTGTTCGAAAAGAAGATCAAAATGTTTTAAGTGAATCTAAAGGGACTCTTCGATGGATAGTTCTGGACGAAGCTCACACATATACTGGATCTGCTGCAGCAGAATTGGCATTATTGATTCGCCGTGTTTTAATAGCTTTTGATGTTAAAGCGAGTGACATTAGATTTGCTGTTACATCTGCGACAATTGGCGACGGATCAGAAGAAACTTCAAATTTAAAAAAATTCCTTAAAGATATTACAGGTCAAGACGAAAATCAAATACATATAATTAGTGGAGCAAGAGAAGTTCCTAAATTAATTGCTCCAACAAAAAGTTTAAGAACATTTTCTGAAGTAATGAATGCTAGTTTTGAAGATTTAAGGCAGTGTTATGAAGTTCACGACCTAAGAAAAGAATTAAACGAAAAACCTGCGCTATCTCTTTCAGAAATAGGAAAAAAGTTTTCTACAACAAAAAAAGAACAAATTTTTGAACTTATACAGAAATTAACAGAAGATCCAGAGATATTATCTGTTCGAGCTCATTTTCATTTACGCACTTTACCAGGCATATATGCATGTGTCAATCCAGCTTGTACTCGACATCAAAATTTAGCTTGTAAAAACTCCATTGAATCTTTAAGTACACGACTTTCAAAAAGTTGTAGTGAATGTGGATTCCCTATGCTTGAGTTCATTTCTTGTGGATCTTGTGGTACACATATTTTAAAAGGCGAGGAACATCGCAATTTAAAAGTTCGAATTCGAGGTCAAGAGATAGAAGAATCTAATTCTATTGAAGATGAAGGTGAAGAAAAAGAAAATGAATATAAAAAGCATGATAAAGAATGGAAGCCCTTATATCTTGCTCACCTAAAAGATTGTACTAGTAAAAAAGCACAAAATCTTTACATTTATGGGATTGACCAAAATGGAGAATTAAATCAAAATCAAAATCAAAATTACGCACGGTTAACTGATTCATGTCCAACTTGTGATGCTCGGATTAGCAAATTTCGATACTATCAAGTAGGTACTATTTTTTATTCTAAGATTTTAGCTCCGATCCTTTTAGAACAAGCGCCACCTGTTAATGATAAATTAACGGATTTGGTTTGGGATGGAAAAAAGTATTTAACTTTCACAGACAGTAGGCAAGGAACAGCAAAAATCTCTGCTTCTTTGAATAATGATGTAGAACGAACTTGGGTGCGGACTAGATTGTACCATAGTCTTTGTAGTAAAAGAGAAAGTGGAAAAGAATTATCACCAGATGAACTACAAAAGTATAAGGCTCTTAAAACCTACAAAGAAACGAATAATAGTCCTTTGTTTGATAATGAGATAAAGGATTTTGAAATTAGATTAAATGCTCTGCAAAATAAGGACTTAATTCCTTCACCAAAAATGAGTTGGAAAGATTTTCTTAGCGAATTGCAAAGATATGGAGAGTTAAAAACCTTAAAAAATCATGTTTCAAACTCCAACCCTTCTGATGAAGACTATGCACATGCCTTGTTATTAGATCAGTTCGCACGGCGTCCGAAGCGAGAAGTATCGCTTGAAACTATGGGTCTAGTTAAAATTACATATCCAGATTTAATGAAATGCAATTATCCAGAAAAAGCAAAAGATAATGGCATCACTAAAGAAGAATGGCAAGATTTTCTTAAAATTTGTGTAGATTATTTTTTACGAAATAACATTCATATCTCAATTCCAGAAAATATAAAACCATTGATAGTTCAACCTTATTATTCAAAAAAAATATATCCATCGGATTTCAGTGATACAAAAGATAAATTGTATTACAAATGGCCTGTTTTAAAGGAAAAGCAAGTACCACAACGCTTAATTACATTATTGTGTGCTGGTTTAGGTTATTGCACAGAACTAGATGATGCTCAAACAGATGTTATAAATACTTTGATGTCAGAAGCTTGGAAAGGGATTAAACAGCATTTATTAACTGGCTCAGATAATGAAGGTTATGTTTTAGAATTAAGAGAAAAAGCATCTTTTGAATTGATACTTTCTGCTGACCTGTGTCCTAATACTAGAAAACCTTTGGACACAAGCTTTAAAGGCTACTCCCCTTGGATTAAAGGAAAAATTTCTCAGGAAAATTTTAATAAATTTCTTATAAAACACAAAGATCTAAAAACATCATATTTTCCGTATGCAAATAGATTGGATTCTTTTGGAAACACTGTTAGCAATAATACTATTTTAGAGTGGCTAAATGGTGCTTTTTTAAGCTTTAAAGAACACGGATTATGGAGTGATATTTACGAAAAAATTATTTTTGAAACTCGAATATATTTATCTGCAGAACACTCAGCACAGCAAAAGTCAGATCGTTTAGAATGGTTAGAAGAACAGTTTGATAAAGGAAAACTAAATATTTTAAATTGTTCTACCACCATGGAGATGGGAGTTGATATAGGGGGGATTTCTATTGTTCTAATGAACAATGTGCCACCTTATCCAGCAAATTACTTACAAAGAGCAGGGCGTGCAGGAAGACGACAAGAAAGTAGATCTTTAGCTTTGACGCTTTGTTCCTCTAATCCGGTTGGAGAAAAGGCGTTTAAAAACCCTAAGTGGGCAATGACAGAAAAAATTTATATGCCCGATGTTGATTTAAAAAGCAATACTATTGTATATAGACACATTAATTCCTTTCTTTTTGGTTTTTATATTCGCAATATATTAGATGAAGGTGGAATACAAATAACAAAGAAAGTGGATAGCTTTTTTGAAACGAATAGTAATGGTGGTATCCAAGGGTTTCTGAATTGGCTTCGAGAGTGTGAGAAAGAACCTTCAGTAGAAGAGGGCTTAAAAAAAATTACAAATGACACTAATTTATTCAACCAACCATTAAATAATTTAATCTATTCATGTGTAAATTCAGCTGAAAAGATTAAACAATTTGTAGATAGCAAAAAAGAGTTTACTGAGAATCAAATCAATCTCCTAAAGAATGAAGGAAAATTTAATGATGAATCTTTAGGGATTAAAGCTTTGAGGCATTCATTAAATAATATACTTCAAGAAAATCTTTTAACATTCTTAGTTTCAAAAGGTTTCCTACCGAGTTCTGGAATTCCTATAGGAATTATCGAATTCGATACCACTATGTTTGACACTTTAAATCAGAAAAATACTAGAACTAGAGAAGACAATTTATTTCAAAATAAAGGAGGACCTACTCGAGAAATAAAAAAAGCAATATATGAATTTCAACCAGGAGAACATGTAATTATAGATGGCTGGTCCTATCAATCATCTGGTATAATTTTAGATACTGAATATAATAAAGGGAATCTTCAAAAAATACGAAACTGTAATTCATGTGGTTATCAGTTTTTAATTACTGATGACTATGAAAAACCATGCCAAATGTGTGGAAAAGATTCATTTAGTGGTTTAATTAAAAAGGATGAAATTAAAGAAAATTTTTCAGAAATTATTGAACCAGCAGGTTTTTCTGTAGATTTATACGATAAACCCACTCGAAAAATAAATTTTAATTCTTATACTAAGTATACTCAGCCAATATTACTCGGTATGACACCATGGATAGAAAATGAGTCTAGAGTAACTAGTTATCGTGACAGTTCTAAAAACATTCATGCAGAAATTTTATATTATAACATTGGTCAAGGTCTAGGCTTTAAAGTATGCACTAAATGTGGTAGAACTGCAGTAGAAACTGGTTTAAAATCTGAAGATACAAAAGACACATTTAAAGATCACTATCGCTTACGAGGAGGTCGAGAAAGAAGAGGGTTAAATAGAAGCAAGTGTTTGCCTCAAGATTTTAATATTCGAGAAAATGTAATAATTGCTGGTAGATTCAAGACAGATGTTTTTGAATTTAGAGTAAAAGATAATCCAAAAAGCTTTTCTGATAATAAAATTTTATTAACTACACTTGCTGTTGCATTCAAGTATGAGTTTGTAAAAGAACTAGGTATTGATGATGATGAAATTGGCTATGGAATACGCCAAAATTCAACTACTCAAGGTGATTTCCTAAGTGTTTTCTTTTATGATACAGCAAAAGGAGGAGCTGGATATAGTACACGATTAGAAACATCATATCTAAATTTATTTAAAAGAGTATACGAGCGTCTTAAGGCTTGCGATTGTAAAGCTAGCTGTACTCGATGTTTAATTGATCGTAATAGCCAGTGGTTTCTTGATGCATTGGATAGAAAAGTGTTTATAAAATGGTATGAAGACAACGAAAATTATTTTACAACTCCAGAAGAAATCAAGCAGTTAAAATTGAATCTCGAAATAGAATTACTCCCTTTATTTAGATCTTTTATCGAAAATGCAAATAAAAAAGATGTATCTAAAATTCGAATATTTATAGATGGAGACATTTCTAAATGGAGTATAGAAAATTTTAAACTCTATAACGAACTTAGAAATCTATCTATGTTAAAAAAAGAAATTGAATTCATCGTTTCAAACTACAAAGCAACCGGTGAGATAGATTTTGATTTATTTATTCATGCACAGTTTAAATCTTGGGCAAAATTATATGTCTTAGACAGTACTCCTCAAAAATTTTCAAGCGTCACACCATTGTATCAATGTATTAATGAAGATAATACAATGATATCTTGTTTTAAGCATCCTGATAAGAATTTTCTGGAATTAAGTGAAAATGAAAGTTTTGAATCTATTGATCCCATATACATTACAGAAAAATCCTTTAATCCATTAATAAGTGAGCTTAAACCACCGAAACTTCCTAGTAGCTTAAATTCATTTTATACCACAGACTCCTTTATAAAAGTGCAAGAGATAGGGTTGAGTAGTTTTGGCAAGTTTATTTTTGAAGATGCCAATCAAGCTTTAGACAAAGAATTTCCTGGTGGTTTGCTAAAATATTTAGAAAATCAAAGTGTTGAAGTCATTTATTCTGATAGGTATTTAAAATCCCCTTTTGGAGCATTTCTTTTGTATGAAATGTTGTTCTATTTAAAAAAAGCTGTAAATGTTAAATACAATCGAATGACTTTTCTAACGGAATCAGTCTCTTCCGATTTTAGAAATCCTACTTCAACAATTATGAATTCCGCCTCCAATTGGCAAAGCGATGAGGCTAGGACAAATTTTTTAACAAAAATAATCCCTAGTTTAGAAGTTAAATTGTTGGAAAAAAAAGAAATTGCACATTATAGGTACATGAAATTGCTAACAAAAGATTTAATCATAACCATAAGACCAGAAGGTGGCTTTGAGCATGGTTGGCAGCTTAAAACTTTCCATAACACTGCGTTTCCTTTCAATGGAGATCTCAATGCAATGTGGAACTCTTTTGATGAGCATCACAAACATTGCTTAATAAGCGCTAAATATAATTATCCGATATTATATTCAGTATCTAAAGAAAATAGGATTACTTAGCTTTTAGTATAAAGTCTCACACACGCCTGGCTTTACACGCCAGTATTAAAAACTGAATGGATTATCATCAATATAACTCTTGATAGCGAGAGAATATTATGATAATTCCATTGAGAATCGATATAGTTTTTTAGCTGAGTGACTTAAATCTAGGACACCTTCACAACTAAATCTGATGGTTTATTTGTACTTGGTGTCCTTCTTTTTTTTAGCCACTTATTTAATCTTAAAATTTGACCATATAAATAAGGCCATTCTTTTTTCATGTTATTTGTTCTCACATCACTTTTGATTTTTTTTTCGTAAAATATCAAAGTATTTCATTGCTAACTCATCTTCTTCTTTTAATTTTTTAATGAAAAATAGTTTACACTGAGCAAGATCTGGGCGATCACTTGGATCATATGAAAGCATTGAAAATATAAAATCATTTATAGTATTTGATTCAATATTACTTTTGTTTATGGGGCATTTTTGATCCACCCATTCCTCCCACTTTTTACTATTGCAATACAAGTCTGGATTATTGTCTTTTGGCTTTGGCCACCAAGCATTAGTCTTTATGCCTATAGGATGATAAGCTTGATTAAAAAGTTCAAAAGCTATAACACCTAATGCAAAAACATCTGTTTTTGCACTTAATCTTTCTGAAAGAAATTGCTCTGGAGCCATATATGGATATGCGAAATTTTTATTATGATTTGTTTCAATTACAAAATCAGAAATATCCGCGGTTTTATTAATTTTCTTAAAGTTTTCTAGATCGTCAAAACAAAAAATATAATCACGAGTAAATATATTAGAGGGTTGAAGATCTTGGTGACAATGCACTCCTCTTTTATAGCTGTGCCCTAAACCCATAATAATATAGATTATCATAGAAATTTTTTGCAGCATAGATAATTCGTTTTTTTGAATGACTTGATCTAAGTTTTCGAAGTATTTCCTAGATTGTATATAAGGGGTATCAAAGAAAAAGTCTATATAGAATAAAGGGTGAACACAAGCATGATAATGCAGTTTTAACTGAAGATTTAAAGCATTTATAAAATCACTAATAGCTTTTTCTTTATTTTCTGTTGGGCGAGATATGGGGAGTGAGACATAAATATTTGCTGCATATTCTTGCTCTATTTCGTATGTTTCAGAGTACAATTCATTGTCTAATTTTTTTACAACTTTCTTACATTTTTTGGTAAAAAAATAATTTTTTGTTCTTGTGAAAAAATAGGAGAGTCAGAAAACCAACTTAGCATTTGAGATGCCCCCAAGTGATGGACACTTGAAGTGATAGTTTCTGTTCATAATTTAGCTATATATTTCCTAGGTGATATCATACCTAAAGAACTATGTGGTCTAATTTCGTTGTAAAAATCTCTCCAAC
>Ga0209075_1001412_pt1 | contig 22520 bp, 22 predicted proteins | sample Stecom2011_FD_187523 | JGI IMG/M metagenome (GOLD analysis project Ga0209075, IMG submission 187523) | Agricultural soil microbial communities from Utah to study Nitrogen management - Steer compost 2011 (SPAdes) (version 2) | ecosystem: Environmental > Terrestrial > Soil > Agricultural land...
GTAAACTATCCAAAAGGATTGTTGAAATGGGCTGACGAAATTGGAATCAAAAATGTGCTAGAGCAATTAGAAACATTATTTGAAGAGTATGGTGAAGACCGTTACCGTCCAAGTCCAATGCTAAAAAGAATGGTGAGAGAAGGGAAGAATTTCTTTTAGGGAATACCGATTAGAAATAAGTTCTCTAAGTGTAAAAAAAAGTAGACATTAGATGTTAAACATTTGATTTTTGTCTAATGTGTAACATTTAATGTCTAGTATCTACTATCTGATAAGCTTTTAGAAGCTAAAGCGAGATGCACTAATCCCGAGGCCTTTCGGGAGCATAGTTTGAACGCTTTCGGAGACCAATAAAAAACTAGGCGTTGCATTAAAAAAAATACAGAAGCAAGTCAGACCTCTTAATGTGCTTTTGATTTAATGTGCTCTTAATTATCTTTTGTTGGCTATTTCTTCTCGATGGTCTCTAATAACTCTTTGGCCTGCTCACTATAAAACCCACCTTCATTGATGATTTTCTTAAGGAAATACTTCGCTTTTAAATCATTCTTCTCTTCGTAATTTGCTCGAGCAGAAAACCACATTGCTTCTTCTCTAAAGTTTCCATATCCTAAAGAATATGCGTTTCTAAACAACTGATGTGATTGGTCAAATTGACCTAGATTAAAATAACACAATCCCCCATAAAAATTAGCGTTGACATCATCGGGGTAAGTATCCAGAATGGTCAAGTATCTTTTTAATGCTGTTTTATAGTTTCCTTGACTAAATATCTCAGCACTTCGGGTCAGGTAATCGATGTATGCGATTTCATGAACACCAGAATGAATAAATTCTTGCTGATCATTTTCAGTGGCCATATTTGCGGGAATTCCAATCTCTAAATTGTGATCTACTTTAATGGGACGATTACGGTAAGCGCGATAATCGACATTTTTTAAAGAATGTAAATAAACCTCCTTGGCCTGATTATAAACCAAGGTGTTATTCGAACGATTAGAAATTTTACCACTCGATTGTATAGGGAGTTCTAAATCAACATCCACTGAATTTAAAGCGTTTGTTTGATCAACATCATCTTTGATGGGAGCTCCACTCTCCTTTAATTGTTTTTCATTGATGATATTATTGTTTTTAATCTCATCCGCTTTCTTCAGTTCGGTGCTTGTGATTTGTTTTTCGCGTGGAATCTCGGTGTACAAATCGACTTCTTCAATTTTTGATGGTTGTTCCATCTTTTCGGCCTGTACAATTGTTTGTTCGTCAACAACTTTGTTTCCTTGGTAGGTGAAAATAATTAAGACCAACATGGTAATGACAAACAAAGCAAAGCTTAAGATCATTCCTTTGTTACCACCATTGCGAGGATTAGATTGACCAGAAAGGAAGTTGTTCATTTTTTTATCGACATTGGTCATTCCATCTTTTACAGAGAAATCAACTGATGTCCAACCTTCTAATGCTTCTGAATTAAGGTCTGTGTCAGCTGCTTTTTCTTCTATGTCGTGCGTATTCCCAGTCCCTTTTTTGTAGTCATCAATCTCTTGACGATGCAAAGGTTTTTTCGGACCAAAAATTCTATTAAGCAGATTTAAAAAGATCATGTTCCTTGAGTTTAATTTTTAAGTTACGCTTCCCATTTTGAATCGCGCTTTTAACCTTGTTTAAAGTAAGATTTAGCTTTTCACTAACTTCTTTGTAGGTCATTTGTTGAATATAGAAAAGCTTAATGACTTCGTCTTGCGGCGGATCTAATTCATTAATCGCCTTTTCTAATTCGTTTAATTGTATTTCTTTTATCTCTTTTTCTTCAACTTCGTCATGGTCTGCAATGAGTTCTTCATTGATTGGAATGTTGTTGTGCTTTTTCTTTCTTAAACGCATTAAACAACTGTTCTTTGTCAGGACAAATAACCAAGATTTGAAGTATTTGATTTCATGTTTTAGGATTTTATCTCCTAAAGTCATGAAGATTTCCATTACAATGTCTTCGGCGTCGTTTTTGTTTTTTAAGTAATTCAAACACGTTCCAAAAACAAGGTGACCATAACGTTTATAAAGTTCACCGATGATTTTTTTGTCATGCCGAGAACGATAATTGTTCAGCAACTCATCATCAGAAAACTGCTCGTATTTTTCTCTTGTAATGTCCATCTAATAATAGTGATGTTGTAATTTACTTTTTTCCATAAATATATCCTAAATAATTTGGGTTTTGTGAATATCATGACCTAAACAATAAAATCACAAGAAAACTATTGATTTTGGTCATTTTATAGATTTTTAAAGAAAAAACTACCGCTAATCTAAATCTTCTTCTTAAATTAATAGTGTTAAAATGATAATTATAATTGAATCAAAATATGGACAAACAAGAACAGTTACAGAAAGAAATCAATGACTTGACCGATCGCTTAAGAACAGAAAGGCCGTCTACTTATAAATTAATGATGGAATCTCCAGCAACGATACCCAATAATCAGAACAAAAACAGTGATGACTTTGTTAAATCATTGGAGAAATACAGAAATGAATTATTACAAATTTTAAAAAAGGAAAAGTAAAATGAAAGAATACAAAAGATTAGGATTTGATTCCGAAGAATCAGAAAAAGTAGTTAATAACCTTAATTTATTATTGGCTAATTTACATGTGCATTATCAAAAACTTCGTAACTACCATTGGAATGTAACGGGAGGAGAATTTTTTGATATTCATGAGAAGACAGAAGCTGAATACACTGAGGTGCTTGGCGAGATCGATGAAATTGCAGAAAGAATTAGAGTTTTTGGCGCAACTCCAATCAGTACTTTGAAAGAATATCTAGAAATTTCAGAAATCAAAGAAACCGGAACTGATTTGAGCTCAAAAGAGATAGTCGAAGAAATTCTAGAAGATTTTGAAATCTTATTCTCTTTCATGGTAGATGCTGTGGAATCAGCCCGTGAAATTGGAGATATCTCAACAGATGATTTAGTGACAGGATTCATGAGAAGAAGAGAAAAAATGCACTGGATGTTGAGTGCTTTTAATAAAGAAGATTAAATGAAAAAACAATGGCGCCGTTGAATGCAACGACGCCATTGTTTTTTATAGTGTGAAAGTGGTATATATAGAGTGTTTTCGCTCGAAGTCTCTATTCAATTGTACTTTATAATTCCCCTAGCTTCTCAATTGTCTTTATTGGATCCTCAGAACCAAAGACAAAACTACCGGCAACTAAAGCATCAGCACCAGCTTCAACCAATAACTTTCCAGTTTCTAAATTTACTCCACCATCGACTTCAATCAATGTAGTTGCTTTTGCATTAGTAATCAATGTTTTTAATGCACGAACTTTTTCAACTGCTTGAGGAATGAATTTCTGACCTCCAAATCCTGGATTAACAGACATGATTAAAACCAAGTCAATATCGTGAATAATGTCTTTTAATAAATCAACTGGCGTATGTGGATTCAATGCTACACCAGCTTTCATTCCTGCAGATTTAATGCGCTGCAAGCTGCGGTGTAAATGAGTGCAAGCTTCGTAATGTACGGTGAGTATTTCAGCGCCGGCATCTTTAAATTCATCAATGTAATCATCAGGTGTTGCAATCATTAAATGTACATCCAAAGGCTTTGTCGCATGTTTATGAATGGCTTTCATTACAGGTAAACCAAAAGAAATGTTGGGTACGAACTGACCGTCCATAATATCAATATGAAGCCATTCTGCATTACTCTTGTTAAGCATTTTTACATCGCGCTCTAAATTTGCGAAATCGGCAGATAAAACTGAAGGGGATACAATTGTACTCATATTTCTTTTTTTATGCGAAAGTACAAATTTCTTTGTTTAATTCTCCTTAGGCGTAGATTGAAAAAGTTGATATATTTCTTCCTCCTTTTTATAGATGTCTTTATAAAACTGAACCTCTTGGGTTGAATCATTAACTCCTGCGGTATGATAAACAATTGTGACAGGAAATTTTTCCCCGAGTATTAGATAGGTTTCTTTTGGTAAAGTTAAGTAGTGTTCGACTGAATCGATGTATTTGTGATTTTCTGATGCGAGTATATCATGGGCCAACTTAAAGGGATGCTCTGTTCTGATACAACCATGACTAAAAGTTCGTTCATCTCTGGAGAATAATGATTTCGAAGGAGTATCGTGTATGTAGATTGCATGGTCGTTAGGAAACATAAGTTTTACCAGACCTAAACTGTTTCTTGGACCTGGCTCTTGTCGCACAAAATAAGGAAAGTTTGATGGGGAAATATTCTTCCAGTTGATGCTATCTGCAATCAAAATATTCTTGTTTCTATCCAACAAAGTATAGTTGTTACGTCTCAAATAGCTGCTGTCTTTCTTAAGGTGCGGAAGTATTTCTTTGCTCGCTATCGAATAGGGAACATTCCAATAAGGATTAACAACAAAATATTGCATAGTTGCAGTAAACAAAGGAGTTTGATTTTTCTGCGTCCCTACAATAACTTTTGAAGTGTTCACTATTTGATCGTCAATATACAAATGCAATAGGTAACTAGGGATATTTATAACAATGCGTTTTTCGCCAATTAATGAATCAGGGAATCCTCTTAATTTATCGATGCTAAGAACTCCTTTCAAGTATCGAGAATAGTTGGTCTCTGTCAACGCCCCTATAGTGTTCCTTCCGATTGCTCCATCTGTATTCAGTCCATTTAAAAATTGATATTGGCGAAGTTGTTCTACTAATTCATCTTGTTTAAGCGTAGTGTCTTCAATGAAATTACGTTTCATCAATTGTTGGGAAATGAAATGAAATACAGCTAAAGAGTCTTTTAAATCTGTTGGGATTTCACTGTTTGTATTGGTCTCTATTCCATACTTTTTTGTGAATTTATTCATGGCCAAGTGCATCTTCACCAGGTGTTTATTGTTCTCTTTAAAATTCAATAAATGTGCAATCCAAGATGGGTTGTCGAAGGCATTGAAAAAGTCTATAAAATGTTCGGCAGAGACGCGTTGAGAAATATTAGCTGTGTTTTTCTGATGGTTGAAAATACTGGTATCCTTTAAGTTCAAGAACTCTGCACACCGAAGGGCAGTGATTACTTCTTTTTCAAAAAGCGTAGTTTCGTTTTTATAGGAAGGAGTGGAAAAGTACCCAAAAGGAATGTTTAAAGCAGTATCAGAATTGACATAAGCAAAAAATAAAGCTTGATCAGAAGAAATACTTTCAGATTTAATCCAAAAAGCATGATTTTTATTCAAATTATACAAGTCTATGGCCCATTTTTTTGCATTTTTATCAATTTTCATGGCCTGAATCATCGATTCATCGATTAATGCTGTGGATTGGTCTATTTTGTTTTCAATTTTCGATTCATTATCGTTAAATTCAAAGTTAGAGTTACATCCTGAAAGGAATAACCCTGAAAAAAACACTACGTAAACTGTTAAAATTTTACTATTCATTGAAAGTAAGTGATTAGGAGTAAAATTAGGCATTATTAAAATAAAAACAGCCGTTAAAATAAAATTGGTTAAATATTACTTATGCAAATACAAGAATTTCCAGTCACTATTGTAATTATTGCTGTCACAGTACTGCTTTCTTTTAGAGCTTTTAAAGATGCTGAGCTCAAGTATAAATGGATTTTCTATCCCTACAAGGTGAACAAAGAAAACGAGTTGTATAGAATTATTTCCCATGTTTTTATCCATGGAGATACGCTGCATTTATTGTTTAATATGTTCGTTTTATTCTCCTTTGGACAATTGATGGAGCAATTTTTAAACTTCCATTTTGGAGTCGGACTAGGCAGTTTACACTTTTTTATGCTCTATTTTTTAGGAGGATTGGCCGCTTCAATTTGGCCGTATCTCAGGAACAAAGAAAATCCAAATTACATGAGTCTGGGTGCTTCAGGTGCCGTAGCTTCGGTTTTGTTTGCTTCCATTTTATGGTATCCACAAGGAGGAATTTATATCATGTTTATTCCATTTGAAATTCCTGCTTGGCTTTTTGGAATTCTTTATCTTGGTTTTGAATTTTATATGAGCAAAAAAGGAGGAACCAATGTGGCTCATGATGCGCACTTTGGAGGGGCAATATTTGGAATTTTATACGTACTACTCATCAACTTTGATAAATCCACCGCATTTATTGAACATATACTGAATTAATATGGAAGAATTATTCGTAAACAATAATGGTGAACTGTTACCCAATAAGGGAGCAACACTTGAAGCAGGAAACAGAGGACATCTTTACGGAGATGGATTATTTGAAACTATACGCCTCATTGATGGTGCTCCAATAAACTTGGATATTCATATTTTGCGGCTTAAAGAGGGAATGAGCGCGCTAAAAATGAGAATACCAAACTTTTTTACTTCTGCGTTTTTTTCGGAAAGAATCAAAGAATTGGCAAAACATTCTAAAATTGAAGGTGGGGGAAGAGTCCGACTGTCTGTGGATCGATCACGTGGAGGAACTTATCGACCGGAAACCAGTGAGGTGACTTATTTCATAGAAATATATCCTGTTGAAAAGAACGAATTTGTTTTGAATCAAAAAGGAATTGAGGTGGACCTTTACACTGCAATAAGGAAGGAAAATAATATTCTGGCCAATTTTAAAACCAAAAATGGTCTGGTCTATGTCATGGGAGCTATAGATGCCAGAGAAAGAGACTTAGACGATGTGTTGATTACTAACTCCAAAGGGGGAATCCTGGAAAGCACAAGCTCAAATTTGTTCGTTGTTAGTAATGGTGTTTTATATACTCCTTGCCTCAAAGAGGGTTGTTTGGGAGGGACAATGAGAATGACTGTAATCAATTTAGCAATCGCCAATGGAATCAAAGTGTATGAGTCAGCTATAATGCCGCAAAACTTATTGATCGCAGATGAAGTTTTCTTAACCAATGCTGTAAATGGACTAGTTTGGGTGGGAGGTTACAGAACAAAACGTTATGTGAATGCTATCTCCACAAAAATTGTAAATTTGTTGAACGAACATTATTCAAACAAAATACTGAGTCAAAAATGAAAATTATCGGTTTCGCTGGAAGTAATAGTAAAAAGTCGATCAATAAACAGTTAGTTAAATATACATTAAGTCAGATTACTTCAGCAGAAACTGAAGAGCTTGACATCACAGATTATCCTTTGCCAATTTATGGAATAGATTTAGAAAAGGAAAGTGGAATTCCTCAAGCAGTTCATGATTTTATAGATAAAGTCCAGACAGCAGATGGTCTAGTAATATCTCTTGCAGAGCATAATGGATCGTATACTGTGGCTGTGAAAAACTTATTGGATTGGTGTTCACGTTGTGAAACGGGTTTCTTTAAAAATATGCCTGTACTATTGATGGGAGCCTCTCCAGGAGGTTATGGTGCTAAAAATGTTTTGGGCGCTGCAGAAAAACGCTTTCCAAAGTTTGGTGCACAACTTATTTCTATTTATTCGTTTCCATCGTTTGATGATAATTTTTCAAAAGAAAATGGAATTGTAGCTCCTGAATTGAAAAAAGAACATGATGAGGCGATTCGAAAATTTATTGATTCTTTAAAATAAGCCCTTGTTTTAAGGGGGTAAATCTGTTTAAATACCAATTATTTTAAAATCACCCCATGTTTTTAAGGGGGGTGTTCAAAAAAAAGTAAATTTTAGTAATATTTTTTATTTTGAATTGTCTACTTTTGACGAAACAAAATTAAAAGTATGTCATCAGCACGTTTAAATGCCTACCAAGATGTTTTACATCGCGAACCAAAAAAGTTTGAATGGACAGGGAAAATTTCAGAGAAATTCGGAGAAAATGTATTTTATGAAGATAAAATGCGTGAATACCTTCCAGAACAAGCGTATAAATCTATAAAAAGTGCCATTCAACACGGTACGAAAATTGACCGAAATATTGCAGATGTTGCAGCCTCAGCTATGAAAGAATGGGCTTTAGAAAAAGGTGCAACACACTATACACACTGGTTTCAACCTTTAACAGGTGCGACTGCAGAAAAACATGATGCATTTTTTAAACCTATTGGTCCAGGTAGAGCAATCGAACAGTTTAGCGGTGATTTATTGGTTCAGCAAGAACCAGACGCATCTTCTTTTCCTAATGGAGGAATAAGAAACACTTTCGAAGCGCGAGGATATACTGCTTGGGATCCATCGTCTCCAGCTTTCGTGATTTCAAACACACTCTGTATTCCAACCATTTTTATTGCGTATACAGGAGAAGCTTTGGATTATAAAATGCCTCTTTTAAAAGCCTTAAACGCTGTAGATAAAGCAGCAGTAGAAGTCTGTAAGTATTTTGATAAAAATGTTACCAAAGTAAATGCAACTTTAGGTTGGGAACAAGAATACTTTCTTATTGATAAAGCCTTTTATAATGCACGTCCCGATTTGATGATGACTGGACGTGTGCTTTTTGGACATCCCCCAGCAAAAGGTCAACAACTGGATGACCACTACTTTGGTTCTATTCCAGCACGTGTAACTAATTTTATGCGTGAGTTTGAAATGGAAGCGATTCGCCTAGGGATTCCTGTAACTACCCGTCACAATGAAGTGGCGCCAAATCAATTTGAATGTGCACCTATTTTTGAAGAGTGTAACTTGGCCAATGATCATAACTTATTGTTAATGGACTTGCTAGAGAAAATTGCGAGGCGTCATGATTTTAGAGTTGTTTTGCATGAAAAACCTTTTCCTGGACTAAATGGATCAGGAAAACACAATAATTGGGCATTAGCCACAGATACAGGTGTGAACTTATTGGCCCCAGGAAAGAATCCAAAAAGTAACTTACAGTTTTTGACTTTCTTTGTGAATACCATTAAAGCTATTCATGAGCATTCTGATACCTTAAGGGCTTCTATTGCAAGCGCCTCAAATGACCACCGTTTAGGAGGACATGAAGCACCACCAGCAATCGTTTCTGCGTTTATTGGTTCTCATTTAACACAGTTGCTTGATGATTTAGAAAAGAACATTAAAGCTGGAAAAATGACACCAGCAGATAAAACAGAATTAAAATTGAACATCGGTAAAATACCACAGATTTTGTTGGATAATACTGATAGAAATAGGACTTCTCCTTTTGCCTTTACAGGAAATAAGTTTGAATACAGAGCAGTAGGTTCTTTAGCAAATTGTGCTCAACCTATGATTACCATTAATACTATTGTGGCGCGACAATTACAATTGTTTAAAATAGCGGTTGACAAAAGAATTAAAGGCGGTGATGGTAAAGATGAAGCAATCTTAAAAGAACTTCAAAAACTGATTAAAGAATCTAAAAGTATTCGTTTTGAAGGAAATGGATATGGTGAAGAATGGGTGAAAGAAGCCGCTAGACGTGGGTTGAGTAACCTTAAAGATACACCAAGTGCGCTAAAGGTTTGGGAACGTCAAGATGTTATCGATGTTTTTGAAAAGATGGAAGTTTTTACGAAAAGAGAACTGCTTGCCCGTCAAGAAATTGAATTTGAAAAGTACATTATGCGTATTCAAATTGAAGCGCGTTTAATTGGTGACTTAACACAAAATCATATTATTCCAGTAGTTGTTGATTATCAAAATAAGTTAATTGAAAACATCAAGGGGATCACTGATATTCTTGGAAAAGACGAAAAGGAAGCTACAAAAGCTCAAAGACAACTTTTGGTTGATTTGTCGAAACACATGAACAAGATGCAAGAATATGCCCGTACAATGCTTGAGAACAGAAAAAAAGCGAATAAAATTGAAGACGTTCAAAAAAGAGCTGAAGCTTATCGTGATACAGTACGTGTTTTCTTTAAAGAAATATCTTACCATACCGATAAATTAGAAATTTTAGTGGACGATGAAACTTGGCCTTTCCCTAAGTTGAGAGAGATGTTGTTTACAAGCTAAAAAAATAAAATTAATTGATTGGAAAAGCAGGAGCATTAATTTGTTTCTGCTTTTTTAATTCTTTTTTTCCTAACCCAATGCTTGTTTCTTGTCTTTTCGAGCACCGTTGAATTCTTCGGGTTTTGAGATAGAAAACTATTGTCAATCGCCGCTGATAGAAAAGTAGGGTATCATTTAATCGTAAATGGTTTGGTTTTTAGAGTTTCGCGCTGAACAATTTTAATTACTTATTGTTTTATGTTTAGTAAGAACCTTTGGTTTTATTAAAATTGGTATTAAGAAGCGAACGATGGCTAAAAATAATGCAAAGTTGTGGTTGTTGGACAATATAGAATTGTTTGATGAACTAAGTCCAGATCAGAAAATTGTTCTACAAAATTCAATTGTAAAATATAAGTACAATAAAAAGGATGTTATTTTTCAATCTGGTGACAGAATGGATCGAGTATACTTCGTTGTGCAGGGAAGAGTGAAGATTGTTAAGATCTCAGAAACGCAAAAAGAAGGCATCAAAAAAATTATTCGCACTGGTGATTTTTATGGTGAATTAGCGGCAATAGACCCCGAAAATTATACTCATTTTAGCGATTCGGCTATTGTTATGAAAAATGAAACTGTTGTTTTAGCTATTCCAACTACGGTTTTTAAACAGGTCCTTGAAAGTCAGCCAGCCGTTTATCAAAAAGTCATCAATAAGGTTTTGTCTAATTATAAAAAGTTAAACAATCGACTGGACTCTGTAATGCTTAAAGATTCAAGACGTCGGGTAATTGATTTTATGAAGGAAATGGCCGAAGAGGTGGGTAGACCTATCGGTTATGAAATTCTAATTAAACATAAACTCACGCATCAAGAGATTGCAAGTATAACAGGAATTTCCCGACAAAAAGTGACCACCATTTTAAATGAATTTAAACAGCAAGGATTAATTCATTTAGAAAGAAACTCAATTTTAGTTCACGATAAAAAACTGTTTGAATAAGAGTTTAACTTATGATTTTACTTCATTAATGGCTGTTTTGATGATATCAACAGCCTTTTTTGCTTCTTCCATACTTAAAGTCAACGGTGGACTCAATCTAAAACTGTCGGGATGAGATAAAAACCAAAAGGAAATCAGTCCTTTGTCCATGCATTTCATCACGATTTGATATACCACTTCAGCATCCTCCATGTCGATGGCAAACATGAACCCAATTCTACGAATTGATTTTACTAAACTGTGTTTAAGTAGTTCGTCTTCTATAAATTGACCTATTTTTTCAACCTCATTGTAATCTATTTCAGATAATACCTTCAATCCTGCTGCAGCTGCTGCACAAACCACAGGGTGGCCTCCAAAAGTTGTGATGTGACCTAAAATCGGGTCGTGACTAAATAAGTCTAACTTCTCTTGTGCACTGACCAATGCTCCAATAGGCATTCCACCACCTAAAGCTTTCCCTAAAGTGAGAATATCGGGAACAACACCTGAATGTTCAAATGCAAAGTGCTTTCCTGAGCGCCCCATTCCACATTGAATCTCATCGAAAATCAACTGCGTACCTGTATCGTTACATCTTTTACGTAAAGCTTTTAGGTATGGGGTAGTGGCTTGTCGAACTCCAGCATCTCCTTGTATGGTTTCAATAAAAACACCAGCAGTTTCTTCTGTGATCAACGCTAAATCTTCAATAGAATTATGGCGAATGAACTTAACTTCGGGAAGCAAAGGTTCAAAAGGCTTTTTCTTAACTTCATTGCTTGATAAGCTTAAACTTCCGTTCGTACTTCCATGATAAGCCCCATAGCAAGAAACAATTTCTCTTCTACCGGTTACTCTTTTGGCCAATTTAATTGCAGCCTCATTGGCTTCTGTTCCCGAATTAACAGCATAAACCGCATTTAAAGAAGAAGGCAGTAGTGCCGTTAAACGCTCTGCCATTTCTAGTGGGGCATCCTGAATAAATTCTCCATACACCATGACGTGTAGGTGCTTGTCAATTTGCCTTTTTAATGCTTCAACAACTTCAGGATGATTGTGCCCAATGTTATTTACTGCAACTCCGGCAATCATGTCTAAATAAGCCTTTCCATTCTTGTCATAAATATAACTGCCTTTAGCATAATCTACATCTATTAAGAATGGAAAAGGACTCGTTTGACCTTGTATTGCTTTAAATTTTATTGCTCTAGTGTTAAGTTCTTCCATTTTGACAATGAAATTTATTTACGTGCAATCGCTTTTTTTGCTGCTTTTATGACGTCAATGGTATCGATATTATATTTCGCCATTAGTTCATCTGGAGTAGCACTTTCCCCAAATGTGTCATTTACACCTACATATTCCTGTGGAGTAGGAGTGTTTCTACTCAAAACTTGCGCAACTGCATCACCTAAACCTCCGTTGATCATGTGCTCTTCGGCAGTAACAACACATCCTGTCTTTTTAGCAGTAGCTAAAATTGCTTTCTCATCTAAAGGCTTAATCGTATGCATATTGATTACTTCTGCATCAATTCCTTCCTTGGCTAACTCTTGTGCTGCTTCAATCGCTTTGTAAACCATGTGTCCACATGCGATGATGGAAACATCTTTTCCTTCAAAAATAGTATCTGCTTTTCCAATTACAAATTCAGCATCTGGCGCTGTGAAAATTGGAACTTTAGGACGACCAAAACGAAGGTAAACAGGACTTTCCAAATCAGCAATCGCAATTGTCGCTTGTTTGGTTTGATTGAAGTCAGCCGGTACAATAACCGTCATGTTTGGCATCATTTTCATCATACCAATATCTTCTAAAATTTGGTGTGTGGCACCATCTTCTCCTAGTGTTAATCCTGCATGAGAAGCACAAATCTTAACGTTCTTTTTAGAGTAGGCTACAGATTGACGAATTTGATCGTAAACTCGACCTGTTGAAAAGTTAGCAAAAGTTCCTGTGTAAGGAATTTTACCACCAATAGTCATTCCTGCTGCCATACTGATCATGTTAGCTTCAGAAATTCCGACTTGAAAAAAACGATCTGGAAAATCAGCTTTAAAGGCATCCATTTTTAAAGAACCCGTTAAATCGGCACACAAAGCAACAACATTCGGGTGAGTTTTCCCTAATTCATGTAGTCCTTCTCCAAATCCGGAACGTGTGTCTTTTTCTCCTAAAATTTTGATTTCTTTTTCCATTATAAATTTATCGTTATTGATTTATTAGAATTAATGCTGAATTGCTTTTCTTTTGTATATGTGGTTTCTTTTAAATCCACTTGACGATAGATAACAACGTATCTACCCGGTTGTAAAATGAATTGATTGCTTTTTGTCCGCTCATTTAAATCACAAACCCACTCAAATCCATTGTTGTTTTTGACTTCAAATATTTGGCCTGTTACTGATTTATAGGCCGATAAATTGACCACTCCAGGGGCGTCTATAGAAACCGTGTTGGTAGAACTCTGATCGACTTTTACCGTTTTGTACCTTCTGGGCAAAGTAAGGATTTCTACTTCATATTCTCCAACAATGTATTCTTGAGTCGTATTGAACTTTTGGGTGTTCAAGGTTTGGTATTCACCTTTTTGCATCACACGAACGTCAACAAAATCGTATTTGGTAGGTTGAGCAAAAGTGAACTTTAACTTTCCTTGAGGCGCATCCAATTCAATGGTGTTGTGTGTATTCCTTTGAATGGTTATGTTCTTCTTTACCTTTTGAGGAAGCGTTTTTACCACTAAATCATACTTGATAGACGGATCTAAAATTAAAGTATCTGGTAAGTCCAAATGATTTAAAGTGTGGGTGTAAGTATATTTTAAATTGCTTGTTCCGGCTTCGTAAAGAAACATTGTAACATCAGTCTCTATTGGTCTGCCGTGAATAGTGTTGAGGTTAATTTGAACGGTGGTATTTACCAAAGCTTTGTTGACCACGTTCTTTAAAACAGCTTCAAAAGCCATTGGGTCCTCTGCAGATTTATAGTTTCCATAACAATCAAAGTGAGATAAATAAGACATGTCTAATCCGAGTCCAATCACAAAAGGGCTAATTGTAATTCCTTTGGCCCTTAATTTATCTGCAATAACACAGGGCTCATCATCACAAGCTTCTACACCATCCGTAATTAAGATGATGATATTTCTGGCCTCCCTATCTGGAAAATCACCCGCAGCTTGTTCCAAAGAACGTGCTATTGGAGTGGTTCCTTTTGCACGTATGGTTTTGATTTTATTTAAAATAAGTTGGTGATTGTTTTCTCCAAAAGGCACCTCTAATTTAGTGTCTTCACAATCTTGATATGTTGCTGTAATTGGCGATTGATGTCCGTAAACACGCAAACCAATTTCTAAATTAGGTACGCCTCTTAAACTATCAACCGAATTAGATAGAATCCTTTTGGCGGTGATAAACCTTGACTCGGCTCCCCATTTCTTATTCATGGAATTAGAAGCGTCTAAAATGAAAAGAATACGCGTTTTTTCCTCCTGTGAATGAGTTAATCCAGCAAGAACAATAAATAACGCAAGTAATATCTTTTTCATTTTGTACTTCTTTAGAACAAAGTAGTGGGCTTAATAGTCCCCTAAAGTTTCTTCCAGTTGGTTCAATGCACTTTCAAGTTGTTCTGCATTTGGCGCAGACCCATGCCATTTGTGTGTTCCCATCATGTAGTCAACACCTTGACCCATTTCTGTTTTCATTAAAACCATGATGGGCTTTCCATTACCAGCTAAAGATTTTGCTTTTTCATATACAGCAACGAGTTCTTCCATGTTATGACCATCTACTTCTAGAGTTTCCCAACCAAAAGCTTGCCATTTCTGTTTCAAATTCCCCAATGATAAAACATCTTCAACGTCACCATCGATCTGACGACCATTATAATCTACAGTAGCAATTACATGATCAACTTTGTTGGCTGCTGCATATAAAGCTGCTTCCCAAATTTGACCTTCTTGAAGCTCACCATCACCCATCAAAACATAAACATAACGATCGTCATTGTTTAGCTTTTTTGTAACTGCAGCACCAATTGCCATTGAGAGTCCTTGACCTAATGATCCAGAAGCAGCACGAATTCCAGGTAGTCCTTTATCAATACTCGGGTGACCTTGTAAACGTGAATTTAACTTTCTAAAAGTAGCTAGTTCTGAAACTGGAAAGTATTTTGCATGTGCTAAGGTACTGTACCAAACTGGAGAAATATGACCATTTGAAAGGAAGAATAAATCTTCATTTTTACCGTCCATGGTAAAGTTTTCTGGGTCATGTTTTAAGATCCTGTGATACATTACAGTAAAGAAGTCAGCACATCCAAGTGAGCCTCCAGGGTGACCAGAGCTAACGGCTGCAACCATTCTTACTATATCTCTTCTCGTTTGTGAAGCATATTGCTCCATTGTTTTTATATCCATAGCGAATTTTGACAAAATTTTAATATACGCAAATCTAGGGTTAATTTGTGATAAATTTAAGGCTTAGGCTCCTTTATTTATTACTACTTTTGCACAAAGGATGAAATATATGAACACGGTAAATGAAATGTTATTAAAATTCAGTGAAGAACTGAGCGATACTTTTACGCCTCGTGAAAAAAAGCAAATTGGGAAGCTATTCCTCATGCATCATTTGAAGCTTGAAGCAGCAGACCTGCTGATCAAAAAGGATGAAGAAGTGCCAAGTGAAATTGTTGAGGTGTTAAAGAACTCTATCGCTGAAATTAACAAAGGAAAACCTGTGCAGTATGTGTTGGGAACAGTTCATTTTTATGGATTGGATTTAAAAATTGATAAACGTGCACTTATTCCACGGCCCGAAACAGAGGAACTCGTCCAATGGATTCTTGAAATATGGAAAGGCAGAAGTCCTAAAATTCTTGATGTTGGAACGGGGTCAGGGTGTATCCCCTTGGCATTGAAGGCGAATCTTCCCGATAGTAATATCTCAGGGGTTGATGTGATACAATTTGCTTTGGATTTGGCCAGGGAAAATGCTGAATTACTTGACTTAGAAGTTAGGTTTGACTTCGCAAATGCAATGAATCTAAATGCATATAACAATTATAAGTGGGATGTGATTGTTTCTAATCCTCCTTATATTCCCATTGATGAAAAAGCAGAAATGAAAGATCATGTGGTAGATCATGAGCCCGATACAGCTCTGTTTGTTCCCAATGATAATCCTTTGCTGTTTTATAAGGTTATTGCTTTATATGCTAAAGACCACTTGGTCCCCAAAGGAAGTTTGTTTTTTGAAATTCATGAAAAGCTGTCCGAGGAAATAAAAAGCTTCTTGAAAGATTATGGGTTTTCAAAAGTAACAGTTAAAAAAGATTTACAAGGTAAAGACCGCATGGTTCACGCTCAATTTTAATAGATATGAAAAAAGAGGAAGCTGAAAAACGTATTGAAGATTTATCGAAAGAACTAAATCATTATAACCATCAATATTATATCGAAAATACTTCTGAAGTTTCAGATTTTGAATATGATACCCGTTTAAAAGAACTGCAGGATTTAGAAGCTAAATTTCCAGCCTTAGCTTTGCCCAATAGTCCAACCAAACGTGTAGGAGGAGACATTACTAAGAAATTCAATACCGTAAAGCATGAGTATCCTATGCTCTCCCTTTCAAATACCTATTCAGAAGAAGAAATTGTGGAGTGGGAAAATAGGGTGAAAAAATTAGTGAATGGTAAAATTAACTACGTCTGTGAATTGAAATACGATGGTGTTGCTATTGGAATTCGCTACGAAAATGGTGCTTTTGTTCAAGCCATTACTAGAGGAGACGGAACCCAAGGAGAGGATGTTTCTACCAATGTTAAAACCATTCGCACAATTCCTTTAAGGTTAAAAGGGAAGTACCCTGATGTTTTCGAAATTAGAGGAGAAATATTCTTCCCGCTTGATGCTTTCAATGCCTTGAATAAGTCAAGAGAAGAAAATGGCGAAGAATTATTTGCTAATCCAAGAAATACAGCTTCTGGGACTTTGAAACTTTTGGATTCAAGTACAGTCGCACAAAGAGGTCTTGATTGCTTTTTATATGGAGTGTATGGAACAGATTTACCTGCAGAAGGTCATTATAATAGTGTGTTGAATGCTGGTGAATGGGGATTTAAAATTCCTACGCCAGAGAAAAAGTATTTAAAGAAAACAGATTCTATTGAAGGAATCATGGAGTTTATTCATTATTGGGATGAGCACCGTGCAGAATTGCCTTTTGAAATTGATGGGGTAGTCATTAAAGTTGATGATTATAGTCAACAAGAAGAACTAGGGAATACTGCAAAATCACCGCGTTGGGCCATTGCTTATAAGTTTAAGACCGAACAAGCAAGCGCAACCTTGGAATCAGTAAGTTACCAAGTGGGGAGAACAGGAGCGGTAACTCCAGTTGCAAATCTTTCTGCTGTAGCTTTGGGGGGAACTATTGTTCGACGTGCTTCTTTATACAATGAAGATCAAATGAACAAGTTAGACCTTCATGAAAATGATACAGTGTTTGTTGAAAAAGGAGGAGAAATTATCCCTAAAATTGTTGGGGTAGATTTAACACAGCGTGCTGAGAACGCTCAAAAGTTTAAGTTTATTTCAAATTGTCCAGAATGTGAAACTCCATTGCAAAGATTAGATGGGGAAGCGCATCATTATTGTCCGAATGACTTGGGTTGTCCGCCGCAAATTACAGGGAGAATTATTCATTTCATTTCTAGAAAAGCAATGAATATTGAAGGGATAGGAACTGAAACGGTAGAGCAATTGTTTAGTGAAGGGCTGATTCACAATAGTGCAGATTTATATTCCTTGACCTTCGATCAAATTGTTAGTTTAGAAAGAATGGGGGATAAATCGGCCAATAACTTATTGGAAGGACTAGAAGCATCTAAGAACATTCCTTTTGAAAGGGTTCTTTTTGCATTGGGAATTCGACATGTCGGGGAAACTGTAGCTAAGAAGATAGCCAAGGCACTCAAAAATATTGATGCGATCATGAAAGCTTCTTACGATACTTTAATCGAGATTGATGAAGTAGGTGAGAAGATTGCAATTGCTATTCAACATCATTTTCAGCAAGAGGAAAACTTGGAAATTGTAAATGGTTTAAAAGCGGCTGGACTTCAATTTGAAATCGAAGAAAAAGAGTTAGCCAGTTCTGTACTTCAAGGGAAATCAATTGTTGTATCAGGAGTATTCCACACCCTTTCGAGGAAAGAGTTGAAAGAAGCCATTGAAGCAAATGGAGGGAAAAACGTAGGCAGTATTTCATCTAAAACATCATTTATTGTTGCCGGTGATAATATGGGGCCTGCAAAACTTGAAAAAGCAGAAAAATTAGGGATTGAAATATTGAGCGAAGACGAATTTATTCAAATGATTCAGTAAGATGGGAAAAAAACTTGTAATTCTAAGCAGTTGGAAGGGGAAAGATGATTTTCAACATTTAAAATCAACGCTTGAAAAAAACATCACTGGAAACAACACGGTGTTTTACCTTATTTGTGTTGATCAACCTAAGCTGATTGAAGAATTACCTCAAATGCCCAGTGTAAATTACCTATCTAAAAAAGATTTTTCGCTGTTTGGGAAAATAAAAACACCAGAATTGAGGGGATTATTGATCAATGAGAAAAATGGGGTTTTGATTGTCGCCATGGAAGAATCTAATTCTTTATTGAATAAAGTAATCAAACACTCTAAATTGATGAGTATTGGCATGGACAAAGAATCTTTGCCTAGATTTGACATAACTTTTAAAGGAGCCGAATTGAATAGCGGAGTATTCTTTAAGCAAATAAATAATTATTTAACTAAAATTCAACTGTAATGCAATTTAAAGGAACAGGAGTTGCGCTTGTCACTCCATTTAATACCAATGGAAGTATAGATGAAAGTGGACTTCGTAAATTGGTTAATTATCAAATTGATAATGGAACTGATTTTTTAGTCGTTCAAGGGACAACTGGCGAAACAGCTACCTTAACAACAGATGAAAAAGAACGTGTGCTAGCTATTGTTATCGAAGAAAATAAAGGGAGAGTACCTGTTGTTTTAGGGTTGGCAGATAACAATACAGCAGCTTTGGTTAAAGTCATTTCAACGTTTGATAACGATGGAGTTGATGGATTTTTAAGCGCATCACCACATTATAATAAACCAAGTCAACGTGGAATTATCGCTCATTTTGAGGCCATCGCAAAAGTTTCTAAAAAACCAATTATTCTATACAATGTTCCGGGAAGAACATCGAGTAATATGACTGCAGAAACCACTCTAGCATTGTCAAAAGTAGAGAACATTGTTGGTGTAAAAGAAGCATCCGGAAATATGGACCAGGTAATGCAAATTTTGAAAAATGCACCTCAAGATTTCGCAGTATTGTCTGGAGAAGATGCACTTGCAATGCCTATTGCTGCGATGGGTGGACATGGTGTGATCTCGGTCGTTGCAAATGCATTGCCGAAAGAATTCTCATCGATGATGAATGCTACATTTGAAGGTGATTTGGCAAAGGCCAAAAAGCATCATTTTGAAATGTTGGACATTACCAACCAATTCTTTGCTGAAGGAAATCCATCAGGGATAAAGTGTTGTCTTGATTTATTAAATATTTGTAGCGATACCGTTCGCTTGCCATTGACCACAGTAACCAGTAATTTAAGGCATCAAATGGAGAAAGAATTAGAAGGAATAGAGCTGATTTCTAAACAATAAGGTGCTAAGTTGGCGATCTTCTAATAAATTAATTAAATTTGATCAATATATAAAACGTATAACTTATGTTAAAAAGAACAGTCTACCTATCCTCAATTTTACTGATAGGATTTACTTCGTGTAATTCTGAAGAAAAAGAGGTCAAAGATGTTTCAGATACATTAACAGAAATGGAGTCTGAAAAAGAGGAACCAAAAAATGAAATCGTTTATTCTATTCCTTCACCAAATGAGCAATATGATTTACTGCGTTCATTAAGTGAGAAAGTTGACCCAACGATAGTGAATGATCTTTCTCAATCTTCTAACTATGCTACAGCAGATAAAAAAGCACTTAATTTCGGTGTTTATATTTCCGATGCTGCCTACTTAATGCGATACGAACAAGGAAAAAGTGTGTTCTTGAACTACGTCTCAACATTAGATAAATTAGGACAAGACATTGATATTACAAAGGTGTATGGTGAGGAATTAATCAAACAAGTTGAGGAAGCGGGAGCAGATAGTGAAAAGCTGTTTGAAATTTCATCGCAAAACTATATTTCTGTTTTTGATCAATTGATTGAAAACGAGAAAGGTGTGGAATTGTCATTGATTTTGAGCGGTGCTTGGATAGAAACAATGCATATTCTTTTCCATTCAGCTGGAAATTACGATCAAAACTTTGAAATTGAGGAGTATATTATCGACCAGCGTTATGTTTTAGAAAATCTAACAGGTTTTGTTGAAACTTACGCCGAAGACGATCGTGTTCAGCCGGTGTTGGCTTACCTTAATGAAATCCAAAATGCTTATGATGCTATGGATTGTGAAGAAACTAATTTGAAAGTGAATAAAGATGAAGGAACTGTCATGCTAAACGGTGGTTTATCCTGTCTATTTACTGAAGATTCATTTACAGAAATGAAATCTTTAATTGTAAAAATAAGAACATCTATAATCTCATAAAAAGAAAATATTATGTTTAAATTAATCAATATACTTACCGTCGTAGCGACTTTATCTGCAGGATATTTATTTTCTCAATGTCCACAAGCTAGTAAAGTTATTTCAGTAGATTCAAAAAATGGTTGGGGAGAAAATTCTCAATCTAAATCTGGACAATTGCGTCCAGGAGATACCTATGAAATGAGGTTTATTCTTCAAAGTGGAATCAAATACCGTATACAAGCTGTAGCTGGGGTGGAAGATTTTTCTGCAGACAATGTGGATTTTCAAGTAATAGGAAAGGAAGTAAATAAAGTTGAGGAAAATGGAAGAGTAAGCTATAAATCCTCAGAAGTGATTCTTTATGACAGTCGAACAGCAACTGCGGAAGAAGAAGCAATCTTTTTGTCTGACCGAATGCAACGCCTAACCATTCGTGTTGAGGTTAAAGGAAATGATGGTGCTGGATTGGTTCAATGTGCTGTTGTTTTAGTGGAAGCCAAGAAAACCCAAAAGTTAGGTTTAAGATAGGTTATTTAAATTTTATTTATGCAAACATTTAATGAGCAAGCTATTGCTCAAGTGAAAAAAGTATTATCCACTTCTAAAAAGATAGTTATTGTAGCCCACAGATCTCCAGATGGAGATTCAATAGGAAGTTCTATCGGACTTTATCATTACTTGCAAAAAAAAGGTTTCGAGGTGAATGTTTGTCATCCCGACCCAGCCCCTTATTTTTTGGAATGGATGACAGGCATAGATGAGATTAAAAATGCTGAAGAGCATACCGACATAGTAAAATCACAAATTCAGAAAGCTGATTTAATATTCTGTTTGGACTTCAATACGATGTCTAGAACAGGTAAATTAGCTGATGATTTGATCAATGCAAATGCTACAAAAATCGTGATCGACCATCATTTGGATCCGAGCGACGAATTTGATATCGTTTTTTCTGAAACTACATCTTGTTCTACAGCACAATTAATCGTTGATTTTATTGATGCCTTGGGAGATATTGAGCTATTGGATAAGAACATCGGTGAAGCATTGTATACGGGAATAATGACGGACAGTGGTTCGTTTAGATTTCCTAGCGTTACTGCCCATACCCATGAGGTAATTGCTACGTTAATGAAAGGAGACGTTCAACCGTATAAGGTGCATGAAGCAGTCTTTGATACAAATACCTTCGACAAATTGCGCTTAAGAAGTTATGCAATCAATGAAAAAATGGAAATCATAGATGAGCATAAAACAGCAATAACGTGGTTGAATAAAGCTGAACTTGAACGTTTTAATTATGTCAAAGGAGATACGGAAGGATTAGTCAATGTTGGACTTTCAATAATCGGGGTGAGGAAATCTATATTTTTAATGGAAGGTGATGGAATAATTAAAATTTCTTTCCGTTCAAAAGGAGAAGATAATCCAGTAAATGTGATGGCCAATACATATTTTCATGGTGGAGGACACGCCAACGCTTCTGGAGGGAAGTGGGAAGGAAGTATGGATGAAGCCATTGCTAAAATAAAAAGTGTATTGCCTGAATTTGATTGATATGATGCGATTTATTTTGAGCTGTAGTTTGTTGTATTTATTCTTGGTTGCTTGCGAAGGAACTCCAGAAGAAAAACCTTTTATTCCTGAATGGACAAAGGAACAATCCACCACTTTAAATGAAAATTTAAGTAGAGAACAAGACATTCGAATTCGACTCTATTTAGAACAAAGGAAGAATTGGGATGTTATTGATACCGGTTCCGGATTACGCGTTTGGGTATATGAAGACCACGAAGGTCCAACTGCTCAAGAAAACGATCAAGTAGATGTAAAGTTCGAAGTTCGATTATTGAATGACTCATTGATTTACAAATCGGAAGAAGGTGAGTTGAGTACTTTTAAGGTGGATAAATCGGATATTGAAACAGGAGTAATGGAAGGAATAAAATACCTTTCAGAGGGGGATAAAGCAAAGTTGATTGTTCCCAGTCATATTGGACATGGTTTATTGGGAGATTT
>Ga0209075_1001413_pt1 | contig 22504 bp, 22 predicted proteins | sample Stecom2011_FD_187523 | JGI IMG/M metagenome (GOLD analysis project Ga0209075, IMG submission 187523) | Agricultural soil microbial communities from Utah to study Nitrogen management - Steer compost 2011 (SPAdes) (version 2) | ecosystem: Environmental > Terrestrial > Soil > Agricultural land...
GAGCGTTTTGTTGAGCTGGGCGTCGAGCTGCTAAAAAGTGCCGAAGGTATGGAGCCCCGAGTGATTAGCGTGGTGCGCACTCACTGCGAGCGGTTAAACGGCAGCGGTTTTCCACAGCATTTAATGGGCGATAAAATTCCTCTGCTGGGTAAAATTGCCGGCATAGTCACCTTTTACGATACGGTTATCACCCCGCGTGGGGCGAGTGTGCCCATCGCGCCGTCTAAAGCCGTTGCTAAACTGTACGAATTGCGCAATATACAGTTCCAAGAAGATCTGGTGATTGAGTTTATTCGAGCAATCGGGCTTTACCCCACAGGCACCCTGGTCGAGCTCAGTACCGGTGAGGTCGCGGTGGTGGTCGAGCAAAACTTTGAGCGCCGTTTAAAACCCAAAGTAATGATAGTGGTTGATGCGACCAAACAGCCGCTGGCAACACCGTGGTTGTTTGATTTGGCCGAGGACGATCGCACAAAACAAGTCTTAATCGATGCCGGTAAAATGACGCTGGCCGAAGTGCAAAAAATCGAGATTGCTCGCGATCTTGAGCCCGGCAGTTACGATATAGATATTATTGCTGTGCGCGACAACTACCTTCTCTCCACCGAGAAAAAAGGCCTGCGCGCACTGCTCGAGCGGTTTAGTCGCTAATTCACGTTACGCCAATTAACCCCCGCACGGCTTTACTCAGCCAACAGTTCACCCATCGCCTCGCCCATGCGGGTTGGAGAGTCGGCTTTGAGTGTATCGCTCCAGCGGACTTTGTTTTTGCCAAACAAAACAATGGCGGTCGAGCCGAGTTTAAAGCGGCCCATTTCGGCGCCTTTTACCAGCGTTATGGGTTGTGTGTGTTGTGTATCATAGTGAGTGGTGGTTAACCTGCGTTTAAAAGGCGCGACTTCGCCAGCCCACGGAGTCTCGATGCCGGCTACGATCATCGCCCCCACTAAAACGACGGCCATAGGGCCCACAGCGGTATCAAAAATACAAACAGCGCGCTCATTGCGAGAAAATAGGCGCGGTACGCCGCGGGCTGTAGCGCTGTTGACCGAGAATAAATCTCCAGGGATAACCGTCATCAGGCGCAAGCGCCCAGCCAGCGGCATATGCACCCGGTGGTAATCTTTGGGCGATAAATAAACGGTGGCAAAGCTGCCGTTGGCAAACTCTGCGGCCAGGGCTTCATCGCCCCCAAGCAGCTCGCAGGCGCTGTACAGTTGACCCTTAGCTTGAAAAATACGCCCATCATCAATGCCACCCAACTGGCTTAGGCTGCCATCGGCAGGGCACACTACGCTATTGTCTGCGCTATCAATGGGTCTGGCATCGGCTTTTAAAGCGCGGGTAAAAAAATCATTAAAGCAGGCGTAGCTGGTGGGGTCTTGGTGCAGCGCTTGCGACATATCAACGTTATAACGTTTGATAAACCACTGAATAAACGTATCTTTAACGCGTTGGTTACGACAGTTAGCCAATTTGCCAGCTAGCCTAGATAAACCGTGTTGCGGTACAAGGTATTGCAGGCTGGTAAATAATTTTTCATTCATGGGGTTTGTCCTGTGGGCTCAAGTGCGGCCAAATTGCGCTTGCGTATGCTACCAGAGATTTACCGCCGCGGCGTTCACCTCCTAAGCTGCGACTGTTAAACTGCCGTTTTTAACAACTGGCTTTGTTTTGTGGCGAGCAATGAGGTTTGTGTGCTTCAGTTTAAAGTTATCCCCGTTACTCACTATCAGCAAAACTGCTCGTTAATTTGGTGTGATCAAACTCACGAGGCTGCCCTGATTGATCCCGGTGGCGAGCCCGAGCGCATTCAAAAGGTGGTTGCCGAAACGAAGGTTCGGCTAAGCAAAATCTTATTAACTCACGGGCATTTGGATCATGTAGGCGCTGCAAAAGCCTTGGCAGAGCATTATCAGGTACCCATTGTTGGGCCCCACAAAGACGATGTGTTTTGGCTCGAAATGCTCGACAAACAAGCGCAAATGATGGGTTTTGACCCAGTGCCGGCAACGCTTACCCCCAATCGGTTTTTAACCGAGGCCGATCTAATTACAGTGGGGCAGTCATCGCTTTTGGTGCGCCACTGCCCGGGGCACACCCCAGGGCATATCGTGTTAGTCGACCCACAAGCTCGGTTGGCATTTGTCGGCGATGTGCTGTTCAACGGCTCTGTGGGCCGCTCGGATTTCCCTCTGGGTGATCACGCGGCACTGGTGCACTCGATTACCACCAAGCTTTGGCCTCTGGGTGACGATATCCGTTTTGTGCCAGGGCACGGTCCTATGTCGAGCTTTGCCCACGAGCGTGTGCATAACCCTTTTGTGGCGGATAAACACTTTGGCTAAGCCGACCACACTGCCCTGGCCGGTGACCTATCACTTAAGCCCACGCAGGCGCACCGTGAGCATCGAGGTGCGCGAGGGGCAGGTGCGAGTACTGGCGCCTAAATCGGTGGCACGGCGCGAGTTAATAGCGATGCTGCAAATTAAGCGCAACTGGATCGATGCCAAGTTGCTGCAACAGCAACAGCGTCTTGCCCTGCGCCCGCGCTACCGCTATCAAGCAGGGGAGCGCCTGCCGTACTTAGACACCCAGCTGACTCTTAAAGTAGCCGTCGGCCGCCGTGCCGCTTGCGTGCGCGAGGGCGACTCGCTGCAGGTGTGGCTATCGCCGCGCAGTGGTAAAAGTGCCTCAGAGCAAACGGCGCAAGCGGTAGCGCAGTGGTATCGCGCCGATGCGTTACGCTTGCTCGAGCACAAAACCCAGCGTTTGTGCGACTCTTTAGGGCTTGTTTGCCGCGGTGTTAAGGTTCGTGCCACCCGCTCTAAGTGGGGGCACTGTACCTTCGATGGGCACATCCAATACAACTGGCAAATAGTGCTGGCTCCAACGGCTGTGGTGGATTATCTTGTAGCCCACGAGGTTAGCCATCTGCGTCACCATAATCACAGTGGCGCATTTTGGCAGCTCGTGCACACCATCTGTCCCGACTACCAGCGCTTGCGCGCTTGGTTGCGCGACGAGGGTCACCGCCTGATCTTACCGCCCTGCGAGAGGTAAACCATGGAACCATTATCGGACGATTTTGAAGAAAACGTAGATCGCTTTATTGTCGAGGGTATTGATACTGGCTGTGTTTGGGGGTTAGAGGGGCCCGATGGCTGGGCTCTGTGCGACTCCGAAAAGCGCGACGATATCGACGTTATGCCACTGTGGTCATTGCGCGAGCTGGCCGCGTTACATTGTATTGATGAGTGGCAAAGCTACCAGCCGTTACCCATTGCCTTGGACGAGCTGTTAGAGGATTGGTTACCCGGTATGCACGAAGACGTCACCTTGGTGGGCATCAACTGGAACGAGCAACTGGAAGGTGAGGAGTGGGAGCCTTTGGATTTATTGGCCGAGTTCGAGCAAGAGCTAAGCTGATCTATCCCCGCGATGGTTGTGCATCGTTCAATTGATCGAGGCCAAATAAGTAGTCGTGTAAGATATCCACTTGATTGTCGAGCACATAGCGCTCTAATTGCTCAAGATCGCTAAAAGCAGGGGTGATGGCGCTACTGGGGTCACCGCTGTAATCGGCGTAGGTCATAACCACAACCTTGACCGGTGCTGCGGCCGAGTCGGGGGCACTAAAAAGTAACTGCAGCACCTTAAAGTTAAAATCGAGACAAAGACGCATCAAATTAGGGTAGATCGACTCCTGTCGGTTGTGAAACCGCAGTTCTCTGCTGCCCAGTAACGCTTTATTATGAGGGGTGTGTTCAGGCATAAGTTCTCTCGGATGCACGACTTTATAAGCTCTACCAACTGCCGATTACATCACATTGGTACACGCTTGCAGTGTGATGTGCGTCACAAAACGGCCCGAGGGTGACGGGCGGGCAATGGCGCCGCTGGGCTTGGCTTACCTTGATTCCCGTGTCGATTGAATCATAATGCCCATGACCCGGGCAATTATTAAACCCTAATAAGGAATAGCAGTATGTCCGTTTTAGTTCGCGCGTCTCGCTCAGCTGGCTGCTGGTTACTCGGTTTAAGTTTGTTTTTGTTGGCCGGTTGCAGCGCTTTACAGCCGGGCTTTAGCCCACCGCAGGTCAATGTCACAGGGTTACACTTATTGCCGCTTGAGGCCGGCGAGATGGCGCCCAGAATCGGTGTGCGCCTAAGAGTAACCAACCCCAACCCGAGCGATCTGGCGATAGTCGGTATGTCGTACAGTATGGCGCTACAAGGTTATGACCTATTAAGCGGCGTTAGTGCCGAAGTGCCGGTGCTGAAAGCCTACAGCGAAACACCCATGCTGTTAGAGCTATCCGCCAACATACTAGAGTTGGTGCGTTTAGCGCACTCGTTGCGCAACACAAATGTGCATCAAACAGTCTCTTATGAATTTGCCGCCAAGCTCGATACTGGCCGCTACACTCCTGCGATTCGGCTTAAAGAATCGGGAGTCGTTAATTTTGAAGCGATGCGCGCGCAGCCTTAAACAACGCTTTAATGCGCGCTTAATCAGGATAAGAAATGTCAGAATTTACTCAGTTTTCTGAGGCAGAAGAATTTATCTCCCTCAAAGAGTACGCCGAGAAAGCCTATCTTGACTACTCGATGTACGTCATTCTCGACCGGGCTTTGCCCCACGTTGGCGACGGTTTAAAGCCAGTGCAGCGGCGTATCATTTACGCCATGAGCGAGCTGGGCCTTAAGTCCACCGCTAAATACAAAAAATCGGCCCGCACCGTGGGCGATGTAATTGGTAAGTTTCACCCGCATGGCGACTCCGCCGCCTACGAGGCGATGGTGATTATGGCGCAGCCATTCTCTTACCGTTATCCGCTGGTGGATGGGCAGGGCAACTGGGGTGCGCCAGACGATCCCAAATCGTTTGCCGCCATGCGTTACACCGAATCAAAATTAACCCGTTATGCCGATGTGTTGCTTGAAGAGCTGGGCCAGGGCACGGTTGATTGGCGCCCCAACTTTGATGGCACCATGGATGAGCCCGAGGTGTTTCCAGCCCGCGTGCCCAACGTATTGCTTAACGGCACCACCGGTATTGCGGTGGGCATGGCCACCGATATCCCGCCGCACAACTTGCGTGAGGTGGTTGCCGCCAGTATCCATTTGCTGGACAACCCTAAAGCCGATGTCGCCGAGCTGTGCGAGTTTATTCTCGGCCCCGATATGCCGACCGAGGCCGAGCTGATTACCTCGCGCCAAGACATTCAAGCGATGTATCACACCGGCCGTGGCAGTTTGCGCATGCGCGCTATTTACCAGCGCGAGAAAGACAGCGGCGATGTCATCGTCAGCGCCTTGCCGCACCAAGTCAGTGGCTCTAAAGTGTTAGAGCAAATCGCCGCCCAAATGCAAGCTAAAAAGCTGCCCATGGTGGTCGATCTGCGGGATGAGTCAGACCACGAAAACCCCACCCGCTTGGTCATTACCCCGCGCTCTAATCGAGTCGACTGCGAACAGCTGATGCAGCACTTGTTTGCCACCACCGACCTAGAAAAAACCTACCGCGTCAATATGAACATGATCGGTATCGATGGACGGCCGCAAGTCAAAAACCTGCACAAGATCTTGTCCGAGTGGCTTAGCTTTCGCACTGTCACAGTGCGGCGGCGCTTGCAGTATCGTTTAGAAAAAGTTGAAGAGCGCTTGCTGCGCTTGGCGGCATTAATGATTGTTTACCTCAACGTTGACGAGGTGATCCGCATCGTCCGCGAGGAAGACCAGCCAAAACCGGTATTGATGGAGCGGTTTAACTTGGTTGAGATGCAGGCCGAGTATATTTTAGAAACCAAGTTGCGCCAGTTAGCCCGACTTGAAGAAGTGAAGATTCTTGAAGAGCAAGAAAAGCTCGAAAAAGAGCGCACCGAGCTGGAAAAAACCTTAGGTTCGGCGGCGCGCTTAAAAACACTGATCCGCAAAGAGTTAAAACAAGTAGCCGATGAGTTTGGCGACGATCGTCGCTCGCCCATCGTGGCGCGCCAAGAGGCGCAAGCCTTTAGTGAATCCGAGCTGATCAACGCCGAGCCGATCACCGTTATGGTGTCAGACAAAGGGTGGGTTCGCTCTGCCAGAGGTCACGACATTGACCCAGAGTCGTTAAGCTACAAAGCCGGAGATCACTTTAAGCTGGTGGCGCTGGGCAAATCAAACCAGCAGGTTGTTCTGCTCGACTCAACGGGGCGTAGCTACGCGTTAGCGGCTCACACGCTGCCTTCTTCCCGGGGTCAAGGTGAGCCATTAAGTGGACGTTTAAACCCACCTAACGGCGCCAGCTTTGAGGGGCTGCTGATGGGGGCGGACGATCAAGCTGTGCTGTTGGCCAGCGATGGCGGCTATGGTTTTATCGCTACCTTGGCCGACTTACACAGTAAAAACCGCGCCGGAAAAAGCGCCTTAACCCTGCCCAAGGGTGCTCAGGTGTTAACCCCATCGCTGGTTTCAGACCCCGAGCAAGATTGGGTTGCCGCGGTTAGCAACGAAGGGCGTTTGCTGCTTTTCCCTGCCGTAGAGCTGCCGCGTTTAGCGCGTGGCAAAGGCAATAAAATCATCAACATCCCCGCCGCCCGCGTGCAATCGCGAGAGGAGTTTGCAATGGCCATTGTCACACTGTCGGCCGAGCAGTCGTTAACCGTTTTCTCTGGCCGACGACACCTTACGTTAAAACCATCCGACCTCGAGCACTACCGGGGCGAGCGCGGCCGACGCGGCAACAAACTGCCACGCGGGTTTCAAAAGGTAGACCGCTTATCCGTTAGCGAAACATAACAATAAGGAGTTATTGATGAGCGATAAACGCGAGCATTTACGCACCCCAATAACCTGCAGTATTAAAATCGTTCACCCAGAGCTCGGCGAGATGCTGGTAAAAACTCGCGATTTATCAGATGGTGGTGTTTTTGTCCTGCTCGACCCAGAGCAGGCGCCACCGATCGGCTCGCACGTCACCGGGCAAGTCCAGGGGTTGGCTGAGAACGCACCCATAGTGGCTATGGAGGTAGTGCGTGCCGAATCCGAAGGTATTGGCCTGCGGTTTCTTGAGCAAGAGTAAAGGAGTCAACGTGCGCTATTGGGTTTTGTTTGCTGTGTGCGCTGCCTTGTACGCCTCGTGTGTCCAAGCGCAAATTTACACTTGGACCGACAGCAACGGGCGGGTTCATTACTCTGATCAACCGGCCGATAAAAATGCCGTTTTGCAATCGATCGATGTCGGCACCATGCTGTCGCCCAAGCTTATTACCGTGGCAAGGCCCACGCTTTTTAAAGCCCCTTTGTACCCTCTTATTGTGGCGCCGCTCGATTACAGTGACTCTTTGTTTGATGCCCCTGAGGCGGTGGCACGCTTTTATTTTGGCGATGACTGTAGCTCACCGGTCTCTTTGTCGTTAACACAGCTGCGCTCGCAATTGCCCAGCGTGACCCGTACCCCAGAGCAGTTCCAAGTGGATATGTTTCGTGCCATACGTCGGCTCGGGCACGACAGTTTGTACCGTGCCGGGCACTATAGTGGCCCGCCGCTTGAGAGCACCGAAGTCCGCTACCTAAGCGGCGAGATTATCGCGTTGGACATTGCCGCTTGCAGAGCCAATGGCGCGGTACAAAAAAAACGCTCGGATTTAAGTGAGACAGCCATGGCGCAATTTAAGATCGCCCAGGTGTGGTTGCAGGTGCGCTGGAAAGTCACCGATCAAGTGGCCGGACAACCGCTGTTAAGCTTTGTGACTGAAGGCTCTGCAGCCACCCAAGTAAATGCAGATGTGCAAGTGCTGTCAGCGGTACGCGAGGGCTTTTTAGCGGCCTCGGCCAATGCTTTAGACAATCAAGATCTGCGACAGGTGTTAACCCGCGCGGCACCCAGTGGTCTGTCTGAAAACTTTAACGCGCCATAGTATGCTATACCGCCATTAACGCCAAAGGCTGTTATAAGCGCCGCTTAAAGCGATCCTATTTACCGAGGGTACAATGGTTAGAAAACATCTCCGATTCCTGTTGTTGTCGTGCACTGCGTGGGTGATTAGCTTGCCAAGCGTTGCAGCTGTTATTTTACAATACCACCACATAAGCGACTCTACCCCCAGCTCGACCTCCACCAGCGTCGAGCGTTTTGAGCAACACCTTAAATACCTAAAGCAGCATCAGTATCGGGTGATGGCATTGCCAGAGTTAATTTCGCGCTTACAACAAGGGCAGTTGCTGGACGATAAAACAGTCGCCATTACCTTTGATGACGGTTACCGATCGGTGTACGACAACGCCTTCGATCTGTTAAAAAAATTCAATTTTAAATTTACGGTGTTTGTCAACAGTGCACCAATAGACCGAGGCTCGCCAGAGTTTGTTACTTGGCCCGAGCTGAAGCAAATGGCGCAGGCCGGGGCCACCATTGCCAATCACACAGCGTCGCATCCTTATATGGTGCGTTTGCTTAAAGATGAAACCCAAAGCCAGTGGCGTAAACGTATTACCGCCGAGATAACAGACACCGAGCAAGCCATTAAAAAGCACACAGGGCAGTCGGTAAAACTGCTGGCATACCCCTATGGCGAATCCAACCAAGCGCTTGAGGCTGTGGTGCAAAAACTTGGTTATATCGGTATAGGGCAGCACTCAGGTGCGGTGGGGCCGGGGTCGGATTTATTATCGTTGCCGCGTTTTCCTATGGGCGGCAACTACTCGCAAATGGATGACTTTATAACCAAAGTTCAAACCCGTGCATTGCCGATCAAAAAACACCAACTGCTCAGTGACAGTGGCAAAGTGATAACTCAGGCGGTGGTGGCTGCAGGTGCCAAACCACGTTTGCAGCTCACCCTTAGTCAAGCCGCAATCGCCGCTCAGTTAACCTGCTACATGAGGGGCGATCAACTGCCGTTACAAGTGCAAGGGGCCACCGTAACCGTTGCCACAGAGCGCGCCCTGACGCCCGGCCGCGCGCAGTATAACTGCACTGCCCGTGCCGACGACGGACGCTATTATTGGTATTCACAAGCGTGGCTTATCACCGGGGAGCAAGGGCAATGGCAGCATCAGAACTAGACGCGGTATTAACCTATTGGTTTGACACCTTAAAGCCGGCCGACTGGTGGCGCAAAAGTGCCACGCTAGACGCCGATATTGCCAAGCGTTTTGGTGCACTGCATCAGCGTTTAAGCGATGCCGAGCTGGACGCTTCGGACATGAGCGAGCAAGAGGCGCTGGCAACGTTGATAGTGTTGGATCAGTTCTCGCGCAATATCTACCGCAACCAAGCCAAAGCGTTTGCCGCCGATGCTAAAGCGCTAAAGCTGGCGCAACAGTTGGTGAGCGAAGGCCGCGATCAGCAACTTACCGAGCAACAAAGGGTGTTTGTTTATATGCCGTATATGCACAGTGAGTCGCTGCAGGTACACGATCAGGCAGTACAACTGTTTACTGAGCTAAACCACGGCAACCACTTAGAGTACGAGCATAAGCACCGAGATATTATTAAACGTTTTGGTCGCTACCCGCACCGCAATGCTATCTTGGGCCGGCCCAGCACAGCCGAGGAGCTAGAGTTTCTAACCCAGCCAGGTTCGTCGTTTTAAGGCGCCCGCTGGTGCTGCTCTAAAGCGTCTAATTTGTTATAGCGGATAAGCTCTGCCAGCTCATCAACATAGGCTTGCCCGCGACTCGAGTAACCCGTTAACCCCGCGATCAACAGCTGTCCACTGATGGCCTCACCAGCACGGCGCAGTTTTGCGCGGTGTGCGCGCACCGGCTGATAAGTGTAATGGGTGTTGATGTTGTGAAAGTAGGCATTAACAGCCTGCTCTAGGCTGGCAAATTTTTGCACCTCGTGGGTGGCGCCTGCCGCGCGGCGCTTAGGCACAAGCCCACAGCCTTTGTTGTAGCACCACTGGCCAAATAAATTTTGCGCCTGTTGCGCAAAGCGCGAGGTGCCCCAGCCAGACTCTGCCGCCGCCTGAGCCACCACCATAGAGGCGGGGATAATATCCACACGCTTTAACAGTTGTTGAATTTGCTCTGCAGGCGGTGTTTTTACTTCTGTTTTTGTAGGCGCTGGTTCGGCGGTTGATTTTGCGGCCAGTTTATAATGCACCGCTAAGCGGCGCATTTGGGCTTTTTGCGTGTGGCTTAACGTCTTACCTTGTGCGATCTCATGCTGCATCTGCAGTAACAGCTCACGGACCTCCAGCAGTGCGTTATTTTTTTGTTCAACCATGGGTGTGATTAAGTCGATAAAGGCTTGCTTGCGAGTGGCAATATCGTCGATATTTTGCAGCTCGGGTAACTTGGTATCGCCGCTAATATCGCCAAGGCTTGCCGGAGTGTAGCTGGTGTTGGCGACATACATAACCAGTGCCAGCGTCAATACGGCGTAGGCGACTAGTACGCCGGCGAGCAGCGGAAATTTACCTTGTGCTGGCATTGTTTCTCTCGTTTTTGTGCTTTAAAAGGCGGTTATAAATCCAACGCTTTGCGCAGCGCTTGCATGCGGCGTAGGTTTTCTTCGTTGCTCAGGGGTGTTTCGCTGTGCTCGGGCAGCGCCGGTGTGTTGGGGGCGGTTAAAGTCTCGCCATTGATCACGCGCTCACACAAACGTTTGTAATGTTGCTCAAAAACCGGAAACGCAACCCGCTCGTTGCTGCTGCTTAAAAAATACCAATCGCTGGCGCGGCCGGCGTGGTACACCGCAGGGTGGCTCCAGTTAAAGGCCGTTTTAGGGGACGGCGCTTGGCAGGCCTCTACATAAGCGGCGTGAGGGTCTTTTAAACCGTGTTTACGTGGGTCTCCTTGGCAGGCCACCATCATTTTATTTAGGGTGGGCAAGTACTCGGAGGTTTCGATCACCTCGCGCGCGCCACGGCGGATGGTGTCGGGCTCAAAGCGGTATAACGACTCTAACCATAGCTTTTTGATTTGCCCAAGCACCGCGCCATCGCTGTAAGCTTTGTAGTACTGGTTGTGATAGTTAATACGAAAGAGCGCAAACACCTCGTTAAGGGCGTCAATATGGGCATCGCTGGCGGTGGCTCGCTGTTCAGCTGGCCCAGCTGCGGTCGGTGAGGTCTTGGATGAGGCTTCGATCTCGCGTTGCGCTTGTTGCAGCAGTTTGTTGCTGTCCTGCATGACTCGGTACCTGTGTTGACTGTGCGTTGAGCGCGTGTTGACGCGCCCAGTGGTGTTTCACGTGCTGTAAGAACTTGGTGTTCCATGAGGCGTTAAGCTGGTTGCTGTCGCGCCAAAATAAAACGAACTCGGGCACTTGTTGACGGGCAAAGTTTAAATCGATATTGGCCAGTTTTAACACATCGTATACATCGCGGCTGGGCTGCCAGTCTGGGGCGATACGTTGGGGCGCGGTATCGTGTTCTAAGGCGCTGGTGTAGCGCGCCCATTGGCGCTTAACGTGTTGGATAAACTTGCTGTTCCAAGTGCGCCCGACATCGCCGCGCTCGCGCCAGTAAAGCACAAACTCGGGCGTTGCGTCTTCGACAAACGCCTGGCTGATGCCGGCATTGCGCACCAACAGCTGCATGGCATCGGGCGAGGGCCGCCAGTGCTCTTGCATGGCACTGTCTTGGTCGCGTTTAAACAAGCCGGTTTCATGCTCGCGCCACTGGCGCACTACATGTTTAAGAAACCTAGCCCCCCACGCGTGGTGCGGCTCGCCGCGCTCGCGCCAGTAAGTGACAAACTCGGGCAGCTGCTGGCGAATAAAATAATCGGGGATATTGTATTGCGCAATCTGCGCCATGAGCTCGCTGTCGGGCTGCCACTGAGCGCCGATGGTGTTGCTTTGGCGGGTCATGGGCGCGGGCCGCGCGCGCGGCGGCGTTGGCGCTGGCGCAGCGGGTGTGGTGCTGGTGCTTAACACACCATCGGCAAAACGTACGCGCAGCTCGCCGGCGCTGGTAAAGGGCGCACTTAACAGCTCGATTAAGCCCTTCTCTTGTAGGTTTTTACTGATGCGCTGAATATCGTGAGGGTCCCAAAAACCGAGCCGCTCGGCTGCGCCAGAGGCGTTTAAACAGACGCTGCTTTGCGCCTGCCCGGGGGTTACCAGCTCGGCCAGAGCGCCAAGCATAATGGCCTCCTCCAGACCGATGGTGGCGGCCAGAGAGGGGGACAGTAACAGAGGTTTTTCAGCCAGTAAGGTCGAGTTCATAGGCGCACTTTAGCATTGATCGAGGCCCCGATTGTAGGGGCTTATGCCGCGCGAGTCCAAAAGCGGATGGCTAGCGGTTTTCTAAACGGTTGTAATCCAGCAGCCCGGCCGATTGCGGTTGTTGGGCTTGGTACAAGGCTAAAATACGGTCGCTAATGGCCCAAAAATTAGGGTCTGTGCGGCCGATGCCATAGCGGGACTTTAACGCCTGATAATCGGCCTCGGAGCTCAGCGCTGCCACCTGCTGGGCAAACTCGGCCAGTTTGTCGTGCTCTATCAGCCAAAAGCCGTTGGGGTGAGCGCCCACAATACCGGCGGTTACCGTTAGGCCGTCCTCGCTGGGTAAACGGTATTTATCCTCGCGCAACAATGAGGTAAGGCTGCTGTGGGCGCTGTTGCGTAAAACACTGTACAGCTCGTCTTGGGTGGTTAAGATAATGCTTGACTCGGGCATTATGCTGGCCGCTAGGCCGCTAATGTTTTGCAGTTTGGTCAGGGCTTGGGCTTGCTCTTGGGGCCACATGAGCTGCTGATAAGCGGCGCTGTTCTGGTAGGCCGGAGCGACCCGCTCAGCCAGTTTGGTTAGCAGCTCGGATTTTGGTTGATCGGTGCGGTAAGTGATGTCTTGGGCCGCAGGTAAGCGCTGCAGATAATGCTCTAAAAAGCTGCTGATCTCTGACTCGGCGCCTCGGTACCAGTGGTCGATAACCTCGTCTTGGTGATCTTTGGGTAACAGCGCGACAAAGTTCATCTCGCTTTCAATGCGTAAAAAGTCCATGTACAGGCGGCTTAGCAGCTGATGCGAGACATTGCCGTAAACGTCAAAGCCTGCCACCAGTAAATAATGAATCCGCTCGAGCAGCGAGTAGTTAATCAGCCAAGTGGTTTTGGGCTGTTGCCCGACCAGCCCTTTCACCACAGAGGCGCTGTCATTGTGACGAAAAACCGTCAGTGCAGCGTTATCGTTTTCTGCCGCGCCGTTCCAGATGCTGTCGAGCGTGGCGCTGCCGTGTTGTGCGTTAATGTGGTTGAGGTGCTCTGCCCGGCGGGCGAGGTATTCGCGCTGCAAACCGGCGTGTTTTAACCAGTGGGTGAGCGGGCGAAAAGTGTTGCCGGCCTCGGCGGGCAGCTTTAAAAACTGACCGTTATCGGCTAAAAACTCACTTTCATAATCGATGCTGCTGGCGTCGGGCGAGACAAAAAACACCCAAAAATGATCTTGAATGACATTTAAGGCCACTTGCCCGCGGCACACCGGCCCCTTAATAAAATTCATAATGGTAAATTGCGCTTCGTCCAGCAAAAACCGATAGCGGGACTGCACCGGGATTTGCTCAAAGCTGACAAACGGATTGGCGGCTATCTCGGGGTTGTAGCCGGGCAGTTGTGCAACAGAGTAATCGGCATTGAGAAACCACTCGCGCCAGTGCGCCATGCGCTTATCGTCTAAGCGATAAGGCAGGTAAGTCTTGGCCAGCCGGCTCGATGGGTCGAGCCAAAAACGGTAATACACCCGCTCGACCCCGGGGTCGTCAAATGGCCGCCGGGTGCTGATACGCTGGATGGGCTCGCCCGGTGGGCTAGAGGAGCGCACCAGACGAAAGATGTCTTTGCTGTGCTCGGCAAAATGCACCGATGCAATAAACAAATGCTCGTAAATATAGCGGGCAAACAAGCGCTGCTTGAGACTATCGCCATTTAACAGCGTCTCCCAGCGCTCAATATGCTCGAGCGTCTCGGCCGAGGCGGCCGGTGCCGGGCCACCCTCGGCGCCGTGGGCCAGCCAGAGCATCAGTTGTTGCTGCTCGCTTTGAGGCAGTGCCGGCAAACCAAACGGCATGCCCCACTGTGGGTAATTGGCGGCAAAGCTGTCAAACTTTTCGATTTTAGGGCACTGCTGCTGGCGGCCGGTGGAGAAGTCGAAGGTGTCGGGCAGTATTCTTGTCTCGGGCAGTGGTTGAGCGCTCTTGAGCATAAGCGAGCGGGCTATCACACTGGCACTTAGGTTGGCCTCGGGGGTGTTGCGGCGCTCATTGATGACTGGGAAAAAGTCCTTCGCACGCCATTGGCCAGTGGTTTCGGCATCCTCAAATAAGCGCGTTAAATTGGCCCCAAGCAGGCGCGTGCCATCGTACACTTTTGTCTGGTGGGCGCCGCGCAGCAAGCCCTCGTAAGAGTCTAACTTTAGCTGGCAGGGGGCGTCGTAACAGCCGTGGCATACGGTGCAGCGTTTTTCTAACAGCGGACGAATGTTGTGCTGGTAGTCATCGGCGTCGGTACCGACGCTGATCTCGCGAGCCTCGGGTTGACCAAAACGCTGGTTGAGCTCCGAGACGCCCATAACGGCGCAGCCAACAAAAAGCAGGCTTGTTAAAATAATGAGGCGGCGAGAGGGCATAAGAAAAAGATCCGAGCAGCAATACCGGTGCGGAAGGGTTTAGTCGCGATAGCATAACACAGGCTTTTTGTTTTAAAGTGTCGCACTGTCCACTCACGGTTAAAGGCAAAGCATGGCGAACTCACCTGACAATAAGCTCGACGATCCTAAAGCACACCTCACGGTGCGCAACGCTACTTTGGCTGATGTCGACTCGATCGTAGAACTCTCGGACCGGGTTTACACCCCTGTGGGCATGAGCGCTTACCCGCGCGCGGCGATCGTTGGCCAGATCAATAATTTTGCCCAGGGGCAGATAGTGGTCATGGTGGGCGATGTGTTGGTGGGTTATTGCGCGACGTTTCGTATTTCGGGCAAAATCGCCCTTAAGCCTCACAGTTGGGTCGAGATTACCGGCAACGGCTACGCCTCGCGACACGATATTAATGGCGATTGGCTGTACGGTATGGAGGTGTGCATCGACGATGTTTACCGCGGCTATCGCATCGGTCAGCGTCTGTACAACGAGCGGAAAAAGCTGTGCCAATCTTTGGGTTTACAAGGGGTGGTGTTTGCCGGCCGCTTACCCAATTTAGGGCGGCGCTTAAAAAAGTTTAAAACCGTCGAAAACTACATCGAACAGGTCATGCAAAAAAAGGCCAAAGATCCGGTGTTGTCGTTTCAGTTGCGCAACGGTTTTGAGCTAATAGGCGTTATCCCCAGCTACCTCGATGAAGACGTGCAGTCGCTGGGCTACGCCGCCCACATGAAGTGGGAAAACCCCCAAGTACCCAGCGCCGACGATTTACCCACCAAGCAGTTTGGCGTGCGTATGCCCGAGCTGGTGCGGGTTGCCACGGTGCAATATATGCAGCGCCGGGTTAGCTCGTTTAATGAGTTTATTAAATACATCGAATACTTTGTCGATGTGGTGGCCGATTACAAAAGTGACTTTGTGGTGTTTCCCGAGCTGGTAACGCTGCAGCTGTTATCGATCGAGGACCAAGAATTGTCGCCCCACGAATCGATCGAGGCGCTGACGAAATACACCCCTCGCTTAAAAGAAGCGTTTCGCGATATGGCGCTGCAATACAACGTTAATATTATTGCCGGCTCGCACCCAACCCGGGTCGAGAGCGGCCGTATCGAGAACATCGCCTACGTGTTTTTGCGCGATGGGCGCACCTTCGAGCAGCCTAAAATCCACCCTACGCCGAACGAGGTCTACTGGTGGAATATCGAAGGTGGCAGCACCTTGCGCGCTATCGATACCGACTGTGGCCCCATTGGTGTGCTGATTTGCTACGATGCCGAGTTCCCCGAGCTGGCGCGCCACTTGGCCGATCAGGGCATTCAGTTTTTGTTTGTGCCTTTTTGTACCGACGAGCGACAAAGTTATTTGCGTGTGCGTTACTCGTGCCAAGCGCGCGCGGTAGAAAACCAATTTTATGTGATTATGTCGGGCAACGTGGGCAACTTACCCAACGTCGCCAATATGGACATACAGTACGCCCAAAGCTGTATTCTAACGCCCTGCGACTTTGCGTTTGCTCGCGATGGCATTGCCGCCGACACTACGCCCAATGTCGAGACGGTGGCCTTTGCCGACTTGCGCCCAGAGTCTTTAGTGATGGCGCGCAATAGCGGCACCGTGCAAAACCTTAAAGATCGGCGCCACGACTTGTACCGCATGGTGTGGAAGGGCGATCGCATTAAGCCCATTAAATCTGGCGGCTAACGGCCCCAATAGCAAGCAGACGGCCCCGCTACAGGGGCCGCTTATTATAAGCGAGCACGGCTCGCACAGAGCAGGGTAGGTGATTCATTTTTTAAAAAGGAAATCACCATGAAAAGCAAAACACGGGTTCAGGTTATAACGGGCCTATTGGCCATGTGTATGGCCGTCTCAGTGGCGCACGCCAGTAGTGTTAATAACGGCGGCGCAGCCACAGTGATGGATGGCCACGGGCAACACGGCCAGCAAAAGAGGGCTGCCGAACGTTTATGCCGCAAAACAAGTTCGAGCCCAAAGGGCGTGCCAAAGGTACTTATAGGTTATGTGTTTAGCCCCGCTCAACTGTTACCACCAGAGGCCTTATTGGCGGAAAAACTAACCCACATTAATTACGCATTTGCCAATCTTAAAAACGGCCAGATCGTCAACGGATTTGACTTTGACGAGCGTAACTATCAGCTGTTGCAGTCGCTTAAAAAGCGTAACCCAGATTTAAAAATATTATCGTCGGTGGGCGGCTGGACTTGGTCGGGCGGCTTCTCCGACGCTGTTTTAACCGCCGCCTCGCGGCGAGTGTTGGTGGACAGCGCAGTGGCATTTGTTAAGCGCCACCAACTCGATGGTATCGACATCGACTGGGAGTACCCGGGCCTTGCGGGCATGGGCAATCGCCACCGCCCGCAAGACGGTAAAAATTTTACCCTGTTACTAAAAAGCTTGCGCGCCGCGTTTGATGCGCTTGAGCTTGAACTGGGCCGGTCGCTGTTGCTCACCATTGCCACAGGGGGCTTTCCAGATTACTTAGCAAAAAGCGATATCAGTCGCTGGCAGCGTTATCTCGACTATATCAACATCATGGCTTACGACTTTAACTTCCCCGTTGAGGGTGGCAACACGGGGCATCACACGGCGTTTTATTCGCACCCAGATGATGATACCGGCCAGTCAGCCGATGCGGCGGTGCGCAACCACATTGCCGCCGGGGTGCCGGCGCACAAGCTGGTGTTGGGGGTGGCGTTTTATGGCCGTCACTGGACCCAGGTAAACGCTAAAAATTACGGCTACCCACAGCCCGGCCGTGCCGGTAAAAACCCCTACGGCAGTACGAGCTTTAATCACATAGCGCCTGAGCTGATCAATCAAAAAAGCTTTGTGCGCTACTGGGATGAGCTGGCTAAAGCGCCCTGGTTGTGGAGCGAAAAAGAACAACTTTTTATAAGTTATGACGACCCGCAATCGCTGCAGGAAAAAACCACTTATGTTCACCAGCAAGCGCTTGCCGGTATGATGTTTTGGCAATACGCCTCGGATTATCAGCATCAGCTGCTGAACGCTATCCAGTCGGGCTTGCAAGGGTGTCGCTAACGCGTGCGGTAGCCGCGCCGCAACACCGATAATGTCTTTACGAATCTTTTACCCCGCGCTCGCAAGGGCGCGTTATGCTAACAAATCCTATGGTTAATAGAGGTGCATTATGTCCCTTCAAGACACGGCCTACTCGGTGCTGGATCTCGCCCACGCACGCATGGATGCCAGCTATGGCAACGCCTACGCCGGCATGGTCGAAAGCGCGCGCCGCGCCGATGATTTGGGCTACCAGCGTTACTGGTTGGCCGAGCATCACAGCATGGAAGGTATTGGCAGCTCTGCCACCAGCGTGTTAATTGGCCATATTGCCGGCGCTACCAAGCGGATCCGGGTGGGCGCCGGCGGTATTATGTTGCCCAACCACGCGCCGCTTATTATTGCCGAACACTTTGGTACACTCGAGGCGCTTTACCCTAGCCGCATCGATTTAGGGGTGGGCCGCGCCCCCGGCAGCGATGGCGCTACCATGCGAGCCTTGCGCCGCGATGCCCGCAGTGGGGTGGACGACTTTCCCGAGCAATTGGCCGAGCTGCAATACTTTTTAACCGATGCGCAGCCCATGCAAAAAGTGATCGCCGTACCTGGGCAGGGCAGTCATGTGCCCATTTGGTTGCTCGGCTCAAGTTTATACAGCGCGCAACTGGCGGCTAAACGCGGTTTACCGTTTGCCTTTGCCTCGCACTTTGCACCGCGTTTAATGATGGAGGCGCTGCACGTCTACCGCACCGGGTTTCAGCCCTCCGAGGTGTTAGACAGGCCGTATGCGGCCATTGGTGTGCCGGTAGCCGCGGCGGCAACCGATCAGTTGGCCACGCACTTATTTACCACCGCGCAACAAAGTATTTTAGCCCTGCTGCGCGGCGAGCATTTGCGGTTGCGACCGCCGGTGGAGTCTATGGAGGCGCTCTGGAATCCGGTCGAGGCGCAACATATTCGCGACTTTCACCAGATAGCAGTGGTGGGCGGCCCCAGTAAGGTTAAAAGCAAACTAGAGCAGCTCGCGGCGCAAACCCAAGCCGATGAGTTTATTTTTGCCAGCAGCTTTTACGAGCCACAAGATAAATTAAATTCGCTGCAAATAGTGGCCGAGCAGATGCGCCCGCAGGTTTAGCTGATGGGTGTTTTGTGTAGGCGCTTGCAGCTTGATGGAGGTTGATTTCGCTGGAGCGAAGGTGTAAGTCGCGCTGCGGAAAAGGTATCTCGATGCCCGCCTCGCGCAGGGCGTCGTCAATTGCCCAAAGATAATCCGAGGTTACCTGGGTTGGCCGCTTCACCGCCTTTGGGCTAACCCACACCCCTAAAGTAAAGTTTAAACTGCTGTCACCAAAACCACTGAGCCATACCACAGGTTTGTGATTGTCGTCGTTTAAAGTGTAGTCAACGGTGTCGGCGGCTTTTAATACCGCATCACGCACTCGGTTTTTGTCAGAGCCGTAAGCGACTGCAAACGGTATGCGAAAACGCCGAATATTCTCTTCCATGGTCCAGTTGATTAAATGACCGCTAATAAACTCCGAGCTAGGGATCAGTATATCCACGTTATCAGAGGTGCGAATCAACGTTGAGCGCAGTTTGATCTCTTGTACCTCACCCGTTAGGCCAGACTTTAGCTCGATAAAATCACCTACCTTGATGGACTTTTCAAGTAAAACGATAATGCCCGAGACAAAGTTATTAACAATCGATTGCAGTCCTAAGCCAATACCAATGCCCAGTGCACCACCAATAATCACGAGTTTGTCGAGCTGAAAACCCAACACCGACAAAGCACCAGCAATACCTAAAGCAATTAAAAAGTAATATACGATTCGGTTGAGGGTGTACAGTTGGTGTGATACCGCCGGGTGACGATACTGCGCCACCCGGTCGATGGCTCGGCTAACCCACGCGGCAACAGCAAAGGTGGCCATAAACAACACAATACTGGCAAACAAAGCGCCAACCGTAAGGCTGTAACTGCCGGCTTTAAGCAGCGTAGTGTCAAGCCAGTTAAGCACCTATTAAAGCTCCACCGGGGTATCTGGGTGATTGCCCCACTCGGCCCAAGAGCCATGATAACCGTCAATATTAAAACCCAGCGATTTACCCACTAAATAGGTAAAGCCCGAGCGGTGGTGACCCTGACAGTGGGTAATAATGTGCTGCTCGCCAGTAATGCCTCGGGCGGCTAAAAACTCGCGGGCATCGGGGCGAATGCGCAAACCGTTATCATGGTCCATTAGCTCAGTCCACTCGACATTAATGGCGCCGGGCATATGGCCGGCCTTTTGCGCTAACACCTTTTCACCGCGATACTCGGCGGGGCTGCGAGCATCTAAAATCTGCACCGAGCCGGCCTCTAAGGCCGCTAATATGTCGCGCACCTCAATTAAACGGTCGGGGTTAATGTCGACTTCTACCGGTCGGCTGGCGGGATCTTCAACCGCCTGAGTCACGGGGAGCTGTTCCTGCCGCCATGCCTGTAAACCACCGTTTAAATAGCTGTAGTGGGTGTGGCCAATCATGTCCAGCGTCCAAATAAAACGTCCGGCCCAGCCGCCGCCCTCGTCGTCGTACACCACTATATGGGTGTCGGGGGTAAGGCCTAAATAGGTAAACAAACGGTTTAATTGCTCTACCGGTGCAATGCGCCCCGGTGCTGGCGGACGGTTGCACAACAACATGTGTGGCGGCACATGGGCAGCGCCGGGTATATGCCCTTGACGGTAATTATCCTCGCTGGATAAATCCACAATCAGCGGCGCGTTAGGGCCATTTAATAGCGGTAACAGCTCGGTAGGTTCGACAATTAAAGGAAGAGTGGGCATACAGCGATCCTTTTAAAGTAATGATTATCTGTTAACAGCGCTGGCAGGCTCAGCGGCATGTTGGGCGGCTATCAACCGTAAAGGCATTAATAATCGTCTCGGCCAGGGTGTAGGTCGGCCAAAATATGGCGGTAGCCAGCAAGCCGGCCAGGGTGAAGCTCACCCGCCTGCAGCGCTATTAAGATAGCACAGCCAGGTTCTTGGGTATGCGAGCAGTTGCGAAACTTACAGTGACCGATATAGGGACGAAACTCTTTAAAGCCCGCCAGTACGTCCTCGGGCTCTATGTGCCATAGGCCAAACTCGCGAATCCCCGGCGAGTCGATTAGACAGCCTCCGGTGGGTATATGAAACAACTGTGCGCTGGTGGTGGTGTGAGTGCCGGTTTGGCGTTCGCTTAGCTTGCCCACGCGGATGTTGCTGTCGGGCAGCAGTGCGTTGACCAGTGACGATTTACCCACCCCGGACTGGCCCACAAAGACACTGGTAAAATCGGCCAAATACGCTTTTAGTGGCTCGAGTCCTTCATCGTTTTTAGCTGCCGCGCGCAGCACTGGGTAGCCTAGATTGTGGTAGAGCGCGGCAATCGCGTCGACTTTGGCGCGTTGCTGATCGTCAATTAAATCGATCTTATTAATCACCAGCGCAGGCTCGATACCGATCGCCTCCGAAGCCACTAAGTAGCGGTCGATTAGGTTAAAGTGCGGTTCGGGGTAGGGGGCCACCACAATCACAATGCGGTCGATGTTGGCGGCTACGGTTTTCATTTCGCCGTAAGCGTCTGGGCGGCTTAACGCCGAGCGGCGCTCGCGCCTGGCCACCACCACCCCGTAGGGGTTGCCATCGCGCCAAATAACCTTATCGCCGGTAACCAAACCGCCTAAGTTGCTGCGAAAGTGACAGCGCTTGCGCCGCCGCTGTTCGTCTTCAACCATCACCTGAGTGCCATAGTGGGTGACAATTAGCCCCTCTTGCTCGGCGCCTAGCTCGCTTTCGCCCAAGGTGGTCTCGGCAGTTGCGTCCCGTCGCGAGGCGCGTTTTTCACGCTCTTTTTGGATCTTTTCGATTCGCCACGACTGACGTCTGGTTAAATTACGCTTACTCAAAGGCACGTCCCGTTCGGTAGGTGTTAAGATATTGAAAACAACATTGTAAAGGAAAACCCACTATGACCCCTACCTCCAATGATGACAATCTGATCTGGATCGACCTAGAAATGACCGGATTAGACCCAGACAGCGACGTCATTATCGAAATCGCCTCCATAGTCACCGATGCCCAGTTAAACGTTTTGGCCGAGGGCCCAGTATACGCGGTACAACAAGCGCAAAGCTTTTTAGACGGTATGGACGAGTGGAACACTCGCCAGCATGGCCAGTCCGGTTTGGTCGAGCGGGTGCAAAACTCCAACGTCAGCGCCGCCCAGGCCGAGGCCGACACCATCGAGTTTTTGCAAAAATGGGTGCCCGCTGGTAAATCTCCCATGTGCGGCAACTCCATTTGCCAAGACCGCCGCTTTCTAGTTCGTGGCATGCCCACCCTCGAGCGCTACTTTCACTACCGTAACCTAGACGTCAGCACCCTAAAAGAACTCGCGCGCCGCTGGAAGCCCGAGGTGTTAGCCGGAGTGAAAAAAACCAGCGCCCACTTGGCCATGGACGATATTAAAGACTCCATCGCCGAGCTTGAGCACTACCGCAAAGAGTTTATTAATTTGGGGTGATGGTGAGGCTGTATGTAGGCGGTTTTAGTATATCCGTGGGTAAATGTTGTTTTTTTGAGAGCAACAATATACTCCAAAAGAATTCGACAGTGATTATGTACTTCACCCGGAAAACTGGCCGAAGAGAGAAGTAAGGGGCTTAGCTTGCTGCGCCAACAAGAGCGTCATATTGTTGAGGAAGAAAAAATCAAAGACGATCACTGCTGTCCCGTTAAGTAGAAATAAAGAGGCCTGATTCCGCTACGGTTGATACAATGTAATCGCCAAGAAAACAACGTATCAACAGAGGGAATCAGGCCATGGCGCATTGTAATACTATCCTGTC
>Ga0209075_1001414_pt1 | contig 22492 bp, 20 predicted proteins | sample Stecom2011_FD_187523 | JGI IMG/M metagenome (GOLD analysis project Ga0209075, IMG submission 187523) | Agricultural soil microbial communities from Utah to study Nitrogen management - Steer compost 2011 (SPAdes) (version 2) | ecosystem: Environmental > Terrestrial > Soil > Agricultural land...
TGATGATGCGATTATCGGCATTACCTGCCATGACGACCTTGCTTTGGCCAAAGCTGCCACGGCAGCAGGTGCGAACTATCTGGCTTTCGGCCGTTTTTTTACCTCATCAACCAAACCGGAAGCTCCAGCGGCTTCGGCCGACATTCTAGCTAAAGCAAAGCGTTTTAATAGGCCGGTTACAGCCATTGGCGGCATCACCACAGACAATGGCGCACTCTTAATTCAAGCAGGTGCGGATCTATTAGCTGTTGTTGGCGGGCTCTTCGGGGGCAGCCCGGAAGCCACGGAACAGAAAGCGAAGACATTCCAAAGGCTGTTCGCCAGCCACCACCCACTTTTTTTAACTCCCAAATAACAGGAGCTGTTACACATGACAAATTCCGAAACTCTGTTCGAGCAGGCGCAAAAGTACATTCCCGGTGGTGTTAACTCCCCCGTGCGTGCGTTTCGAGGCGTGGGCGGCACACCTATCTTTTTTAAGCACGCTGAAGGCGCCTACCTGTACGACGAGGATGGCCAGCGTTACATCGATTACATTGGCTCCTGGGGGCCAATGATTCTTGGTCACTCAGACCAGCGTATCAAAGATGCCCTGCACGCTCAGGTGGATCTTGGCGTTGGTTATGGTGCGCCCACCTCGCTTGAAACTGATATGGCCCGCAAAGTCTGCGAGTTGGTACCTTCCATAGAACTCGTGCGCATGGTGAATTCCGGTACCGAAGCCACCATGAGCGCCATTCGTCTGGCTCGTGGCTACACGGGGCGCGATAAAATCGTAAAGTTTGAGGGCTGCTATCACGGGCACGTGGACTCCCTCCTTGTGAAGGCAGGCTCTGGCGCACTAACCCTCGGTGTACCCAACTCGCCGGGCATTCCCGCCAGCCTAGCGGAGCTAACCCTGACGTTGGACTTCAACGACATAGAGGGCGTAAGGGAAACCTTCAAAGAAATGGGCGATCAAATTGCCGCCATCATTGTGGAGCCGGTTGCAGGCAACATGAACTGCATTCCAGCGGTTCCCGGGTTCTTAGAGGCGCTTCGGGAAGTCTGTGACGAGCATGGCACGGTGCTGATTTTTGATGAGGTTATGTCCGGGTTTAGGGTTGCTCTAGGTGGAGCTCAGGAGTTGTACGGTGTAACCCCGGATTTGACCGCTCTAGGCAAGGTCATCGGCGGCGGGCTGCCTGTTGGCGCCTTTGGCGGGAAGCGGGAGATAATGGAGCACATAGCCCCCCTTGGCCCGGTTTATCAGGCTGGCACACTAAGCGGTAACCCTCTGGCCATGAGCGCTGGCCTTGCCACACTCAACGCTATTTCTGAGCCCGGTTTTCACAACCGCCTTACTGAAAAAACTGTCGCACTGCGAGACGGTTTGAAGGCCGCTGCAGACGCCACAGGCATACCGCTGGCCGTTCAGGGTGCAGGCGCGATGTTTGGATTTTTCTTCACTGAAGAGCCCAGCATTACACGCTTCGACCAAGTAATGGACTGCGATACAGAGCGCTTCAAAAAGTTCTTCCAAGGGATGCTTAAAGAAGGCGTATACCTTGCCCCATCAGCGTTTGAAGCAGGATTCACCAGCGCAGCCCTAACGGATGAAGATATCGCCGATACGATTAAAGCGGCGAAAAAAGTCATGGCTACCCTCTGAAGAAGTAGATAAGCAATATTCTGGACAGGCTCCCGGAAGGATTTATCGAATTGATAGACCCTTCCGTGCCTGATTCGAGACGCCCTTCACACTTTAACCACTATTAAATCAACTTAGCCTCTTCTGCCGTTGACTTGTTACCCTAACTGATCAAATTATAGTCACATCTCACGAGAGATGATCTGCTGGCACACACTTAACAACTATAATTCAAGTAACACCGAGCAGAGGCCCATAGTTAAAGCGCTAATGCGTTTGGCTTAGGCATGCAGTATCTGTAACAGCTCGTTAGGTTGAGCCACAGTTTGAATAAAAAACATAAACTCAAGCTGTAGGAAGAACAATGAAACTTTGGATCAAAACACTAGCTCTGGTTGTGACCATAGCCTGGTCAGCACCCTCTGCCGCATGGTGGTGGAAAAAGCCTTCCAATTACGCCGATACCCGTTATCCAGTGGTATTAGTTCATGGCATGTTTGGCTTCGATTCTATTATTGGCGTGGACTACTGGTATGGCATCGCAGAGGATCTGCGCAAGAATGGCGCGGATGTTTATACAACCGTGGTTCCAGCTCTTGATAGCACTATTGCCCGTGGCGAGGCCTTGTTACCACAAGTTGAGGCGATTGCCGCTGTTCATGGCAAGGTAAACCTCATCGGCCACAGTCACGGTGGACCAACCGCCCGTTATATTTCCCGGGTACGACCAGATCTGGTGGCCTCAGTTACATCCGTTGGCTCACCCCACAAAGGTTCTCCAGTTGCAGATGTCATTGTTGAGTCTCCCGCGAGTAGCCTTGCAAACACTCTGGGCGATGCCCTCGGCGGCCTCATCGATCTAATCTCTGACGGAGGATACGATCAGAGCATGCAGGCAAGCTTGCAGTCGCTTTCAACCCAAGGTAGCGCAGAGTTCAATAATTTCGCACCCGCAGGCATCCCGACAAGTGCCTGTGGAGAAGGTGCCAGCTCTTCAAACGGAGTGCGTTTTTACTCATGGGGCGGCACAGGCGTTGTAACAAACCTGCTGGACCCGTCTGACGCATTGCTCGGCATCACTAGCGTGGCGTTCAACTCCAGCGCCAACGACGGCATGGTAGGGCGCTGCAGTAATCACTTTGGCAAGATTATCCGAGACAATTACTTCATGAACCATCTTGATGAAGTAAATCAGGCACTGGGCCTGCACAGCTTGTTTGAAACAGACCCGAAAGCTGTTTTTAAGCAGCATGTAAACCGGTTGAAAAACGCTGGCCTATAAGCAAAAACAGACCCTGCTTGGAGGTGGCTCCAGCAGGGTTGCTCAACACGTTTACTAGGGAGCCTGTACTTAAAGGGCGGCCGCCCGCTCTTCGGCTTGACTGGCCCCTGCTACGTTACCCCGCGCTCTGCGGATATCCGCCAGCAGTAACCAACCCGCACGTTGCAGCCGGGTATTGCTACCCGCAAGAGATAACCCCTTCAACGTAAATTGCTCTGCAGGCCCCAGCTTATTGCCTGCCACATAGGCTTGCGACAACTTAAAGTAGATTTCCGCCGATCTGGGAGCGATTCTTTGGGCGCGTTCCAAACGTACAATGGCACCCCCGGCATCACCGCTCTTTAGCAGCTTATCGGCTTCACGCACCAAACTAAGAGCTGCTGGTGAAAGTTGTTCGCCGGTGTCTTGATAGCTCGGTTTACTCCTGCGTTCGGGCCGCTGTTCGGATTCCCTGCTGTCAGTTTGTTCGCTTTTGCGCCACACCTGATTCTGTTCTTCATCAGCCGTCTGCGGGGGTTCCGGTGTTCGGGACGAACCACCCGCGGGCACGTATATTGAGCCGCCCGGGCCAGAAGCACACCCCGTTAAACTTAAAAGCGCTGCCAACATACCTGCATGTAAAAAGCCTTGCCTACTCATTGGAACAGTCCTTCAAACCAACCTCGAATTTTCCGCTCAAGGGTACCGGAGCAGGACACTCTTTGTGTCGGCTCACTACCCGTTATAAACGGCAGAAGGCGCGCATTATCGCAATACTCATCGGTTAATGCCTGCTTTTCAGGGTTTACCCAGTGATAACTCACGCCATCGGGTACTACCGGTGAAAAGCCGTGCTGCGGCACCTGCGCCATAAATCGTGACCATACTGGCAAAGCTCCGGTAGCACCCGTTAATGCGGTTGGCCCATTATCGTCGCGACCAACCCAGGCAACCGCCAGTAAGTCACCGCTGAACCCGGCAAACCAAGAGTCGCGGCCATCATCGGTTGTTCCGGTTTTACCAGCCAGCGTTAACTCCTTTGGCACGGAATAATAGGCTGAGCGGCCAGTGCCTTCTTGCATGGTTTCCTGCATTGCGTATTGCACCAGATGAACCGCCGCCGGGTCTGCAACTTGATCCACTTCCAGATTATAGCGTGACAGTGCCTCGCCGCCGGGGCCTGTCACTTCTCTTATGGTCCGTAAGGGCGTATTAAACCCGGAGGTCGCCAACCCTTGATAGATTTGAGCAACGGTTACCGGGCTCATAGCAACCGAGCCTAACAACATTGAGGGGTATTCAGAGATGGGCGTGACAACACCAAATGCCCGTAAGGTTTTGCTAACAGCCGGAATGCCAACGTCCAACCCCACCCGCACTGCTGGCAGGTTATAAGATTTAGAAAGAGCACGATGCAGAGGAACGTCGCCGCGCTCTTCGCCATCGTAATTTTTCGGTTGCCAGCGCCGGCCATCGTCAAACTCAAGAGTGAATGACTTATCCAGTACCGGCGTCATGAGAGTATAGCGATCCGGTTGTTCCAAAGCGGCCAGATAGGTAAAAGGTTTAATCAGTGAACCTATTGGGCGGTTGGCGTCCAAGGCTCGGTTGAATCCTGCGTATTGGGGATCTTTTCCACCAACGAGTGCCAGAACTTCACCGGTATCTTTGGCGGTAACCACAAGAGTCGCCTCCAGAGCTTTAGCTGTCGCGCCTTTTGCCAGCCGGGGCAAGGTATCCGTAACAGCGTACTCAGCGGCGTACTGAATAGCGGGGTTTAGCGTGGTAAAGATGCGCAGACCTTCGCTGCGCAGATCCTGCTCCTTGTAATCCCGTGCCAGATGTCGGCGCACAAGGTCAATATACGCAGGGTATCGGTTTTCCGAGTAGGAAGGCTTGGCACTCACACCAAGTGACAAGCCGCGCGCCCGTGCGGCCTTTGAAGCATCGATAAGGCCCGCGTCTTCCATCTCGCTGATCACCAAATTACGTCGCTGGGTCGCGCGCTCGGGGTGCCGCCGGGGATTGTAGTAGCTTGGCCCTTTCACCATGCCCACAAGCAGGGCAATCTGGTGCACATCAAGATCTTTTAATGACTCGCCAAAATAGAATTGGCTTGCCAGCCCGAACCCGTTGATGCTGCGTGTGCCAGCCTGCCCTAGATACACTTCGTTTAGGTAGGTTTCCAGTATGTCGTCTTTCTCGTAGTGAAGCTCTAGCAAGATAGACATCAAGGCTTCGTTACCCTTGCGTAACAGCGTTTGATCCCGGGTGAGGAAAAAATTCTTCACCAACTGCTGCGTCAAAGTGCTACCGCCCTGCACGACCCGCCCGGCACGCATGTTGGCCAGCAATGCACGCCCGATAGAAGCCGGTGCGATTCCGAAATGGTCGTAAAACTTACGGTCTTCCACCGTCATCAGCGCCTTGGGCAACAAAGCTGGGACTTCATCGAGCCGAACTAGAATACGATCCTCTTTGTGTGCCGGATATATCCCGCCAATGCGAGCAGGCTCAAGCCTGACTATGGCTGAGCTGTCACCGGAGGACACACGAAAGTCCTGAATTCGGTCACTGTAGATATTCAAGGAAAGCTTTCTTCTGGGTTCTACACCATCAGGGAAGCGAAACCCGCGGGTGCTGATAATAAAGTGGCCACCATTGCGCCGATAACTTCCCGGCTTTGTTCCGTCCCCCTTGCGATACCCCGAAAGCGCCAGTTCCCGTTCCAGCGCCCCTGAGCTCACGCCGGCGCCGTCATACAACTCCAGAGGCCGCGCATACACCCGGGAGGGCACTTCGAAGCGCCGCCCCTCAAACCGGGACGTAACCACCGCATCAAGGTAAACCATCCAGCATGCAAGCAGCACAGCGCCAATGGCAAACACTCGTATAAACAGTTTCCATAACCGTGAGCGACGTTCGCTCCGGCCGTTTTTTCTGTGTGGTTTTCTACTAGGCTTTTTTGCAGAGGGGCTGTTTTTTTTCATGGGGGGATTATAACGAAGCCGACACACGATAAGGCAGGCCAACTATGTGTTATTTCTGTAACCTGCCCGTTATGATAGAGCAATAAAAATCAATGAGTTCAGGGAAGCGAGGAGCACACCGTGAGTGAAACATCCCCAGGCAATCTACTACTGGCATTGCAAAATCCAGCGCTATACCACCATCCTGTGGATGGATTTCAAATCATCGAAACTCATATCTCTCAGGTGATTCTGACGGGGCAGTATGCGTATAAGATCAAAAAACCCATGGATTTCGGGTTTCTTGATTTCTCCACACTGGAGCGCCGCAAGCACTTTTGCGAAGAAGAGCTGCGCCTGAACCGTCGTCTGGCGGAGCCGCTTTACCTTGAGGTACTCCCAATTACCGGAACGCCGGAAAAACCGGTCATCGGCGGTGATGGCGAGCCTTTTGAATACATGCTGAAAATGCGCCAGTTCCGCCAGAACCAGTTGTTTGACCAGCAGCAGGAATCCGGTGAGTTAAAACCAGAGCTGCTTTCCAGCCTCGCACAACAAGTAGCCCACTTCCACGACAGCTTAGAGCCGATAGCAAAGGACAAGCCGCTGGGCACACCAGAAGCCGTATTTGCGGCCATGCAGGAAAATTTTGACCAGATTCGGCCGCTGATCGACGACCCTGCCCTGATCAGCCAGCTCGACAACCTCGAGGTCTGGACCCAGACTACTTTCGAACGCCATAGAGATTTAATTGCACAACGCAGAAATGACGGTTTTGTCCGGGAGTGCCATGGCGACCTGCACTTAGCCAACATTACCGTGTATGACGGCAAGGTTACGGTTTTCGACTGCATCGAGTTCAATGAGCCTTTCCGCTGGATTGATGTGATAAACGATCTGGCGTTTTTGCTGATGGACCTGGAATCTCGAGGCGAATCAGCGCTAGCGAACCTCGTTCTGAATACGTATCTGGAATACAGGGACGACTTCAACGCCCTCCCTTTACTGCCTCTATACAAGACATACCGGGCACTTGTGCGGGCAAAGATTGCCTTGTTTACCATGGGCAACCCATCGCTGAATGCGCAGGAAAAAGAAGGCTTGATGCAGCATTACCGTGACTATGCCCAGCTAGCTGAAGACTACAGCAGCATACCCAATCGCTACCTGCTTGCCACCGTTGGCCTCTCGGCCAGCGGGAAAACTTGCGTCAGCGCAGCCATGTCTGCAGAACTGGGTCTTATTCGCCTGAGGTCCGACGTCGAACGCAAGCGGCTGCATGGGCTGGCGCCGTTGGCAAACAGCCGCTCCACCACCGGAGATGGCCTATACTCCGCGGAAGCTAACGAGAAAACCTATTTACGGTTAGCCACCTTGGCCAGTGGCCTGCTCGCGGCGGGCTTGCCCGTTATCGTCGATGCCGCATGCCTGAAAGAGAAAGAGCGCGCTCTGTTTGCTGCCGTTGCAGAAAGCCAAGGCGTTCCTTTTGCCTTGATTCATTGCGAGGCACCCGAAGAGCTGCGTAAAGAATGGGTACGCAACCGCAAGGGCGATGCCTCTGAAGCGACAGAAGAACTTCTGGACGCCCAAAAAGGCTGGTTTGAACCTCTAACGGTCGAAGAAAAAACCCACACAGTTCATCTGCGTAGCGATCAGGAGCACGTAGCTGAAGCAGTGGCAGATCGCATAAGACAGCACTTTGGCTTAGCCTCGAAGTAGCCGTTGCAAACGGGTTTAGCAGGCTATACTTGCTCAAGAACCGGTTACAATTGCCATAAGGAAGAATCATGGAAACCGACGCCGTACGCCATATTAAAGACCCGCTCTACGAAACGCTTCGCAGGGAAGATGTAGCAGCGTTCAATAAGGAAAAGCTTGCACGCACCGACTTGCCGAGCTTTGCCCATGGGGACTTCCGAGGGCTGGATTTGCGAGGGCTAGACGCCAAAGGACTAGACCTCCGCCATGCTTACTTCCGGGGAGCGGACCTTCGGGGAATAGATTTCAGCCATACCCACATGGAAGGCGCCAGCATTGCCGGCGCCAAAATCTCAGGATGTTTTTTCCCCCACAGGCTGGAAGCGGACGAAATTGTAATGTCTTTGAACCACGGTACGCGGATGCGTTATAGCGCCGGTAAATGACAAGCAAGCAAATAAACCCGTGGCAGTCAGTATGCGATAAAGCGGAGTTACAACCGGGCCAGTTTGTGGAGTTCGCACTGGCCCATGCCGAAACCGGCACCGCAAAGAGCACTGACACATTGCCACTCACCGGCTTCGTATTTCTCGACGGCGCCACCCCCAGAGCTTACTTGAACCAGTGCCCCCATATGGGGGTTGAACTGAACTGGAAGCCCGGCTGCTTTATGGATGTCGACAACCTGTTTCTGCAGTGCTCCACCCACGGCGCTTTATTCAAACCTCGAGACGGAGAGTGCATTGCCGGGCCTTGTCAGGGGGACGCTCTCACGGAGCTGGACCTGAGGGAGACTGAAGGGATTCTGGAAATTAGACTTCCAGAATAACCGGCACGGCCTCAGTCAGAGTTAAGTTGCCGGATGGATTGCCGTCTTCGTTAACCAAAGACGCGCGATATGCAATCACCTCCACACCGGCATCACACGCCTGACGTAACAGCTGGCCATAATGCTGATCGATATGATCGGCAGGCCGCACCGTTTCAATACCGGTATGATTCACCACAAAGAACAGCACAGCCCTCTCCCCCAGAGCTACCTGAGCCATGAGTTCACGCAGGTGTTTTTGCCCACGGGTCGTTACCGCGTCGGGAAAAAAGCCCTGCCCGTTTTCCTCAAGGGTTACGTTTTTCACCTCTACCCATGCGTCTGGCTCCGACTCATGGCCCGACAGCAGCAAATCAATCCGGCTTTTTTCCTCGCCGTACCTAACTTCTGACCGGCAATGGCTATAACCACTGAGCTCGCTAATGCGGCCCGCTTCAATGGCTTCCCGCGCTTGCGCATTTGGCCTTGCGGTATTTACACACGCCAACACCGCCGGTGCCGTTTCAACAAGCTCCCAGGTATACGCCAATTTTCGTGCGGGGTTATCACTGCGGCTTAACCACACACGGGCATCCGGTGGCTGGCAACCCAGCATGGAGCCGGTATTCGGGCAATGGGCCGTTACCTCCGTGCCGTCTGGCAAGCGCACGTCGGCCAAGAAGCGTTTATAACGACGAATTAAGCGCCCTTTAATCAAGGGCTCGGGGAATTTCATAAGCTCTCCAAGTGAGAAGTAGGCTTCACAGGGCTGGCACCTCTGTGACTAATCTGCTATTTTCCGCAAAATCCCGTTTTAGGACGACTGCTTCATCCAAGTGATAACCGCGCCGCGGCGGGGGCTGGCGCGCAGGGAAGCACTGCGTTCTTGTGAGGTATATAAAAAGAGGCCGGGTCATATGGCAACCACAGCAGACCAATCACGCGAGCGTTTCACCAACTTCACCCCTTACGAAATGAAGAAGGGTGAAGAGTACATGAGTGCCGACATGGGAGAGCACTTCAAGAAGCTCCTGCTCCAATGGAAGCAAGAGCTCATGGAAGAAGTGGATCGCACCATGCACCACATGCAGGAAGATGCAGCAAATTACGCGGATCCCAGCGACCGCGCAACTCAGGAAGAAGAGTTCAGTCTGGAACTGCGTACCCGCGATCGCGAGCGCAAGCTGATCAAGAAAATTGATCAGACCATTGATCGCATCGACAAAGACGACTACGGTTTTTGCGACCAATGCGGTGTAGAAATCGGGATTCGTCGCCTTGAGGCACGCCCGACAGCAACACTATGCATTGACTGCAAAACTCTTGCCGAAATCCGTGAGCGCCAAACTGGCATTTAAAACGGCGTCCCCGAACTGGCCGGCGCAGTCTACTATGGCACTGCTGGCCAGTCTGTTTTCCCGATGACCAAGCTGCATCAATACCGGGGTCGATTTGCGCCCTCACCCACAGGCCCTCTGCATTTCGGGTCGCTGGTGACAGCTCTGGCAAGTTATTTGGAAGCCAAGTCCGTTAATGGGCAATGGTTAGTTCGAATCGAGGATCTTGATCCACTTCGAGAACCGCCCGAAGCAACCGGGGAAATCCTGAGCAGCCTTGATGCTCACGGCCTGATTCCGGACGAACCTGTACGCTTTCAATCCCACCGCCACACCGCCTACCAAGCAGCAATTGAGCAATTGCTTAAAACGGGCATAGCCTATCCTTGCAGCTGCTCACGCAAGCAACTTCAGGCCCACCAAGGCAGGCATCCGCAACACTGCAGAGACGGCGGTCGTGCAACCAAAAACCAACCGTTCGCCGTACGCTTTGCACTGAGTGACGAACTCTGCCAATGGCAGGATCTGTTACTTGGGCGACAGCAGCAGCTGGTACAAGCCGAAATGGACGATCCTGTGATTTTGCGCAAAGAGGGCTTCTTTGCGTATCAACTTGCAGTGGTGGTGGACGACATTGATCAGGGCATTACCGATGTGGTGAGGGGTTCAGACTTGCTGGATATGACGGCACAACAACTACAGATTTACCGCGCTCTGAGCGCACCTCCACCGCGCTGGCTTCATATTCCCGTGATTGTGAATGAACAAGGGCAAAAGCTATCTAAGCAAAACCATGCCCCGGCTCTGGACAACCGCAGCCCGGTGGAAAACCTGTTTGCCGCCTTGAGCGCTCTCAACCAGCAGCCACCGCAATCATTGCTTCGCGAATCTGTAGACAACCTCTTAGATTGGGGCTGCACTCATTGGAACCGCCGGGCCGTTCACCTGACATCCCAATGACTGTCGTGGTATAAAGCCTTTCACAATCTTCAGAGCGGATCGCATGCCGGATGTATATTTATCGCCTGGTTTTTTTGCTGGTTCTGGCCATCTATATTTTCTCCCCCAATATTCTTGACTGGTGGACGTCTCCAGATAATGCCTGGTACAGCCCCTTCGTGATTTGGGCGAGCCTTATTGCCATCGGCTTCTGGCTTGAGTGGCGGCGGGATCCGAATGAGTTTTAGTGCATCTGGCCTGCTGTTCGCCAGCCTTCTTTATCTTATTCTCCTATTTGGAATTGCCTGGGTTACCGAGCGTGGAGTGATACCCCGCCACTGGGTGCGCCACCCTCTGGTTTATACACTGAGCTTGGGCGTATACGCGGGTATCTGGGCCGTGTATGCAGCCGTTGGGCTGGCAGCGGAATCCGGGTATGGCTTTCTGGCCTATTACTTGGGAATCAGCGGTGCTTTTTTGCTGGCTCCGGTTTTACTCAATCCCATCATGCGTATAGGTCGCGCCTACCAACTCACCTCCCTTGCCGACCTTTTCGCTTACCGTTATCGCAGCCAATGGGTGGGGACTCTTGTAACCCTGTGCTCCGGTGGCGCAATCCTGTCGCTGCTGAGCATGCAAATACAAGCGGTGTCCACCTCCGCCAGCATTCTTGCGCCGGACACCTCACCCCATCTGATCAGCGTAATGTTCAGCCTGATTGTTGTTCTCTTTGCCATGCTGTTTGGTGCGAGGCGCAACCGCGAAGTAGAGAATCATCCCGGGCTTGTCTTGGCTATTGCTTTTGACTCGTTGATAAAGCTAGTCGCTTTGCTGGTCATTGGCGGTGTGGTGCTTTTTAGCGTTTTCGATGGCATGAACGGTCTCGAAACCTGGCTGGCTGGCAACACCACACCAGCAACCACCATGTCCCTGAGCATCGACGATGGCAGTTGGCGTGCGTTGATGCTCATGTCTTTTGCCGGAGCGCTCGTTCTGCCCCACATGTATCACATGACATTCGCCGAAAACCCTTCGCCAAAAGCCTTGGCTAAAGCTAGCTGGGGTCTTCCACTGTACCTTTTGCTGCTTGGCATTCCTGTCCCACTTATTCTGTGGGGCGGGCAGGAACTGGCGGTTGCAACTGGTCCAAATTTTTACACACTGGGCATAGCACAAGCTCTCGAAAGCCCGGCTCTCACGCTGTTCATGTACATCGCGGGGCTATCAGCCGCCAGCGGCCTCATGATCGTAAGCACTCTGGCTTTGGCTGGCATGGTACTCAACCATGTGGTTCTTCCCCTGAGAACCCCGAAGGATCAAGGCGATATCTACCGTTGGCTGCAGTGGGTCAAGCGCTTGCTGATCGCGGCAATCATCTTTTTGGCCCTGCTGTTCCATGAAACACTTGGCAAGAATCTGGACCTGTCAATTCTCGGAGCCATATCCCTCGCCGGAACGCTGCAACTGCTGCCTGGCGCACTGGGAGTTATATACTGGCCCGAAGGTAACAGGCGTGGGCTGATTGCCGGGCTAATTACCGGGCTGGTCATCTGGCTAATCACTCTGGTTTTGCCCTTCTCCCACACGGCCAACTTGCTAGGCTGGCTCAACGCACCGATTGTTCCGGATTACAGCAACTGGCACATATTCACGTTTGTCAGCCTGAGCGCAAACGTAACCGTGTTTGCCCTGATCTCCATTCTGAGCACCAGCACTAACGAAGAAACCAGCGCGGCGCAGGCTTGCTCTATGGGCGCCCTATCCCGCCCACAGCGCCGCGAACTGTTGGCTGGCTCATCAGTGGACTTTGCACGCCAGCTAGCCGAACCGCTTGGCCAAGATGTTGCCAAGCGTGAAGTTGAGCGCGCACTAGAACAACTTAAACTCCCCAACGTTGAATACCGCCCTTATCAACTGCGGCGTCTGCGCGATCAGGTTGAGGTCAACCTGTCCGGATTACTTGGCCCTTCGGTTGCCCGAGATATGGTAAAACGCCATCTAGGGTTCAAACCCATGGCGCGGGGCGGCACCGCTCAAGATATACGTTATGTGGAACGCGCATTAGGTGATTACCAAAACCGGCTCACAGGGCTGGCTGGAGAGCTGGACAACCTGCGAAGGCACTACCGGCAAACTCTTCAAAACCTGCCCATCCCTGCTTGTTCCGTAGGCGAAGACGGCGAGATCTTGATGTGGAACCAAGCCATTGAGGAATTGACCGGTATCACTGCAGACGACGTTGTGGGCGCCCGACTCATGGCCTTACCTGATCACTGGCACCATTTGCTGGACGACTTCAATAGCGGCGAAGACCTGCACCGCTATAAGCACCGGCTGGATCTCCGGGGCCGACCCCATTGGCTGAACTTGCACAAAGCGGCGTTAAGCGGCCCCGACCACCCTGAAGGTGGCAGTGTCATTCTGGTCGAAGACCAAACCGAAACACGGCTACTGGAAGACGAACTGATGCACAGTGAACGGCTGGCGTCGGTAGGGCGCCTGGCTGCAGGCGTTGCCCATGAAATCGGCAACCCGGTTACGGGCATTTCCTCGTTGGCACAGAACCTTAAACTAGAGACAGATAACCCAGATATCCTGGAAACCGCCAGTCAGATCCAACAACAAACACGCCGCATATCAACCATCCTCCAATCACTGATGAACTTTGCACGCACAGGCAACCACGCGCAAGCCAACCGCTACGAGCCCGTGAGCCTCCGCCGCTGCGTAGAGGAATCCAGCAACCTTCTTTCTCTAAGTAACGAAGGAATGGGCATCCATTACATTAACGATTGCCCTGACACACTTCAGATTTTGGGTGACGAACAGCGGCTTGTGCAGGTTTTCGTAAACCTGTTGGCCAACGCCCGGGATGCCTCACCGGAAGGCGGGTCTATACGGGTGGCTGGTAAGAAAGATGGCTACTCGGCTATCATCGAGGTCATTGACGAGGGCTCTGGCATACCCGCAGATCAGCTTGATCACGTATTCGAGCCCTTCTACACCACCAAGGCATCCAATAAAGGAACGGGCCTTGGATTGTCATTGGTTTATAGCATTATCGAAGAGCACTACGGAAACATTCAGGTTGAAAGCCCTGCCGACCCTCAAACCGGTTTAGGCACCTGCGTACGATTGAAATTGCCAGCTTACGAGCCGGAGACAGACACCTCCGCAATCCGCCCGAACGAAAGGTTCTAAGACTGCTATGCCCCGTATTTTGATCGTGGAAGATGAAGATATTATTCGCTCCGCTGTTCGCAAACTGCTGTTACATGCAGGCTACGACGTTGAAGACGTCGGCTCGGTGGAGGAGGCCGAGCAAAACCACGATCCCGACCAGTTTGACCTGATTATTTCAGACCTTCGCCTACCCGGCGCCGCTGGCACGGAACTGATCAACCGGGCACCGAACACGCCGGTTTTAATCATGACCAGCTACGCCAGCCTGCGCTCAGCGGTAGACTCTATGAAAATGGGGGCGGTGGAGTATATTGCCAAGCCTTTTGACCACGATGAGATGCTAGCTGCCGTGGAGGGTATTCTCGCGCGCACTGCGTCCCCGGCGCAGGAGCGTCAGGCAGACAACCCGGCAGCATCGGAAAACGGTGACCCAGCCAATATTATGTACGGCCAGTGCGAGCCCATGCAGCGGGTATTCACACTCATTCGAAAGGTCGCACCAACAGAAACAACGGTACTGGTGCAAGGGGAGTCTGGCACAGGTAAAGAGCTGGTTGCCCGCGCGTTGCACCTGTTGAGCCCGCGCGCTGCCAAACCACTGATCTCGGTAAACTGCGCAGCTATTCCCGAAAGCCTCATTGAATCCGAACTGTTTGGCCATGAAAAAGGCGCCTTCACGGGTGCAGTCTCCGCAAGGACCGGGCTGATCGAAGCCGCCGACGGCGGAAGCCTGTTTTTGGACGAAATTGGCGAACTCCCCGCGGAGGCCCAAGCTCGTTTACTGCGTGTTCTTCAGGAAAGCGAAATTCGCAAAGTGGGCTCAACCCAGAGCCGAAAAGTGAATGTGCGCATGATCGCAGCCACCCACCGCAACCTAAAAGCCATGACCCGCACCGGCGAGTTCCGGGAAGACCTTTACTACCGGCTTAACGTAATGCAAATACGGATTCCTCCCCTGCGTGAACGCCAGAGCGATATTCTCGGGCTAGCCCGGCGCTTTCTTACTGTTCAAGGCAACAAGGTAGGCAGACCCAACCTGAACCTTAGCCCCGAAGCCATGCGGGCGCTTGAACGGCACCGCTGGCCGGGTAACGTGAGAGAGTTGGAAAATGCCATCGAGCGCGCCAGCATCCTATGCGATGGCGACATCATAACGCCGTCGTTGCTGGACCTCGATAGTGAAGGGGGCGAGGAATATATCCCTGAAACCTTGGTGGAGGGAAACAACGAACAGGTCCACACGCGAGATGCAGACGGCACTAATGATCTTTCTCTGGAGGACTACTTTCAGCACTTTGTGCTGGAGAACCAGGATCGCATGAGCGAAACCGAGCTGGCTCAAAAGCTAGGCATTAGCCGAAAATCCCTTTGGGAGCGCCGGCAGCGTCTGGGCATTCCTCGCAAAAAAACATCGGGAAACTGACTGGTTGCAAGAATTCACCCATTCAATCACTCGCGCAAAATATGAACGCGCAGTCAGATGTTACCGCCTGTTCCCGCCGGTAACACTTTGCGAGAAAAACAGGTGTTTCGGGTAACACTTATAGGGAGTACGGAGTAACACTTATACGCCACAAAAACCTAACCCACTGTTAATAAAGCACATTCAAAAGCTGGCACGCCAACTGCAACCTCTTTAGCGCACAACAACAAAAACAATAGTGACAAAGCAGCGCCAAAACAAAAATAAAAAGCTGCAGGAAGACGTTCAGTAACAAAAACAAAAATAGAGCGCGAGCGAACTGAGTGTTTTGGGTACTTTGCTTTTTTGGTAGTCCCTTGGCGTGTATGAGTTGTAGAGATGCAAAGAAGAATCACCCTTGAGGTGGCGCAGCACCTACGAATGACTTGTTCGATGTCTTTGACTGCTCATTGTGTTCAAAGCTTTCCGTTTGTACTGCTGAGAAGCCCCCATTTTGGGGCTAAACGGTGGGGTAAAAAAATTAAGAAGAATCCCGGCAAAAAATAAGAATAATGCAGATCGTCAATATTTTGAGGGCGGATTCGCGTAGGCGGATCCGCCTTTTGATTATGTGGGGCATGCAGATTCCAAGGCAAACGTGTGCAAATCCTGCTCAAACCGTTAAACTCTCGGTTTTGCTCAACGCAACCACGGATTTCAATGCCAAAAACACTTTCCTCCATTTTCGAGCAATCCGTCGACAAGCTTCGCTCCTTCATGCCCGGTAACGGGAAGAAAAAGGCTCGGGCCTACCTGCGACGGGAAGTTCCCAGAGACCAGCACAACGTCTCGCGCTCTGTCATAAGCGAGCCAGCCAAAAAGGTGCTCAGCCGACTCAACAACGCCGGTTACGAGGCATACCTTGTAGGCGGCGGCGTACGCGATATTCTGCTGGGGAAACGGCCCAAAGATTTCGACATAGCCACCAACGCCACTCCGGAAGAAGTGCACGACCTGTTCCGTAACTCACGCTTAATCGGTCGGCGCTTTCGAATCGTTCACGTTGTGTTCGGGCGCGAAGTCATAGAAGTAACCACCTTCCGTGGGAACGCAGTGGAAGCCGACAACGACAACACCGACGATGATCGCAAAACCAGCGAGCACGGCCTGTTATTGCGCGACAATGTTTACGGCAACCAAGAAGAAGATGCCCTGCGCCGAGACTTCACGGTGAATGCGTTGTATTACTGCATCCGGGACTTCACTGTTGTCGACTTTGCGAACGGTATTGAAGATCTCCGAAACCAGCAACTTCGCCTAATCGGCGACCCGGAAACCCGCTACCGGGAAGATCCTGTGCGCATGCTTCGCGCCATCCGCTTTGCAGCCAAGCTTGGCTTTAACATAGAGCCCGAGACCGAAGCCCCTATTCGGGAGCTGTCGCAGTTACTGACCCACATTCCACCGGCGCGATTGTTTGAAGAGGTACTCAAGCTGTTTTCAGCCGGATACGGCGAAGCGACCTACAATCTGCTAACCCGTTACAATTTGCTGGCCCCATTATTCCCTGAAACCGTCAGGGCTATCGAGGCTGGCGAGTCGGATGAGTTAATCCGCCAAGCCTTGCGCAATACCGACGCCCGCATCGCTCAAGGTAAATCCGTTACACCCTATTTCTTATTTGCAGCCATGCTTTGGCCCGCTCTGCAGAAAGAGTGGCGCCAGCGCCAAGATAACGGCGATCCGGTGCAGCCAGCCCTGCACGGTGCTATTGGTAAGGTTATTGGTAGACAAGTACAGGCTACGTCTATACCTAAACGCTTCTCTGGCCCCATGAAGGAAATTTGGGAGCTCCAGATGCGCTTGCCTCGCCGCCAAGGCAAGCGAGCCTTTGTAACCATGAGCCACCCAAGATTTCGTGCCGCCTACGACTTCTTGCTGGTTCGGGAAGGCTGCGGTGAAATCGAACCCGGCCTTGGTGATTGGTGGACAGAATTCCAGCGCTTAGACGAGCGCGGACAAGAGCGCATGCTTTCAGAGCTCAGTAGCGACGCGCCAAAAAAGCGGCGACGCCGCAAACCGGTTAAACGGCCAGCACCCTGATGAAAACGGATGCCTTTATAGGTCTGGGCAGCAATCTGAAAGAGCCCGCTGCCCAACTGGCACGCGCTGTGGCTGAATTGGCTGCGCTACCAAAAACGACGCTGGTCGCACAGTCGCCTTTTTACACCAGCAGCCCTGTGGGCCCGCAGGACCAGCCAGACTTTGTGAATGGCGCGGCATGGATTTCTACAGAGCTTGGGCCCCACGCCTTGCTAGACCAGCTTCAGGCCATCGAACAAGCGCATGGGCGGGAGCGACTTCAGCACTGGGGGCCGCGCACTCTTGATCTTGATCTGCTGATATTCGGCAATCATAAGCTAGACGACGAGCGGCTTACTGTTCCCCATCGAGAGCTCCATAATAGAGACTTTGCCCTTCAGCCATTATTAGATCTAAAACCTGATCTAACACTACCGGATGGTGCGGAAATCGCCATCCTAAGGGCACAATGCCCTGACAACCGGTTGCGCAAGCTTCCACCTCCGGATTACCCTTAGCAACTGAACGCCGGACATCCCGGCACGGTCTTGGCCCACCTACCCAAAAGGCAAGGATTTTATGGCTGTTACCATCAATACCCTGCGGGAATACAAGGAGAAGGGCGAAGCCTTCTCCGCCCTAACCTCTTATGATGCCACCTTTGCTCAGGTAGTCAGCGAAGCCGGGGTGGACGTTATTCTGATTGGCGACTCGCTGGGCATGGTGCTTCAGGGCCACGACAGCACCTTACCTGTCACCATGGATCAGATCGTGTATCACGTTAGCTGCGTTGCCAAAGGCAATCGTGGCTCACTCATTATGGCCGACATGCCCTTCATGAGTTATGGCACCGTAGATGCCGCATTGGAGAATGCCGCAGAACTGATGCGTGCAGGCGCGCACATGGTGAAATTGGAAGGCACAGACTGGATGAAAGACACCATCAGCGCTCTAACAGAGCGCGCTGTGCCCGTATGTGCACATCTGGGCCTGACCCCTCAGTTCGTCAATAAGTTTGGGGGCTACAAGGTTCAGGGCCGGGATGAAAAATCGGCAGAACTGATGATCAATCATGCCTGCGAGTTGGTTGCGGCGGGCGCAGACATTATCTTGCTAGAATGCGTACCAGCGCCGCTGGCTGCCAGAATCACCCAAGCGGTGAAGGTTCCGGTTATCGGAATTGGCGCAGGCGCGGATACCGATGGTCAGATTTTGGTACTACACGATATGTTAGGCATTACCACCGGCCGTAAGCCACGGTTTGTGAAAAACTTTTTGGCAGAGACAAACTCCATTCCGGAGGCCATCGCCGCCTACGCAAAAGCCGTAAGTGAGCGCACTTTCCCCGCCGAGGAGCATACGTTCAAGGCATGAGAACCGTCCATTCGCTAAAAGAATTGCGCGCCATACTCCGCGGTTACCGCCAGCAGGAGAAAACCATTGGTTTGGTGCCCACTATGGGCAACCTGCACGAGGGGCACATTTCATTGGTTCGCAAAGCGGCTGAGGCGGCCGACATTGTGGTCACCAGTATTTTCGTGAACCCAATGCAATTTGGCGCCAACGAGGACCTTGATACCTACCCGCGCACACTGCTTGACGACCAAAACAAACTTGGCGAAGCGGGAAACACTCTGGTCTTTGCCCCTACGGCAGACGAAGTTTATCCGGACGGCCTTGCGCGCCACACCCGCGTCGTCGTGCCGGAAGTCAGTGCCGGGCATTGCGGCGACAGCCGCCCGGGGCATTTTGAAGGTGTTGCAACGGTTGTTTCTGTTCTTTTCAACATGATTCAGCCGGACTTTGCGGTGTTCGGCGAAAAAGACTTCCAGCAACTGGCCGTGATTCGCAAAATGGTGCGCGATCTAATGATTCCGGTTGAAGTTATTGGTGCTGCAACCGTTCGCGAGGACGATGGCTTAGCGAAAAGCTCGCGCAACGGCTACCTATCCGAAGAAGAGCGCGCAATCGCTCCGGTGATTTACCAGACGCTTCAAGCCACCGCTGCGAAAATTACCGATGGTCACAGTGACTTTCAAGTTCTGGCCAAAGAAGCTGGCGACAGCCTGAGTGCTGCGGGGCTACGCCTGGATTACTTCAATATAGCCAACAGCCTCACCTTGAAGCCCGCCACACCCGAGGACAGCGACATTACCCTGCTGGCTGCGGCATTCCTTGGTAGCACTCGGCTCATTGACAATATCTCAATCACCCGCTGAAGCATTACGACCCATCAGGAAAGGACTCTCGGATGCCCTCGTCGCACTCAGGATTGACCGCTTCACCCGAATGGCAGGCTTTACTGGCTCACCGGGATAGTCTGCAAAACCGCCCCATGAAGGCACTCTTTGCAGACGACCCGGACAGGGCCAACCGGTATTTTATCAATGGCGCGGGCCTATCTCTGGATTTCTCCAGAAACCGGCTTACCGATGACGTGCTCGCGGCGTTGATGGATCTAGCTCGCAGCCGCAAGCTGGAAGAACGCAGAGCAGCCCTATTGCGCGGTGACAAGGTGAACATTACCGAAGGTCGCCCCGCCCTGCACACTGCCCTTCGCAACCCCGGAACAGACACCCTAGTGGTTGACGGCCAAAACGTGACAGCGGAAGTCAGTGCAACGCTGGCGAGTATGGAAGCCTTTGTTCGGGACGTGCTGGGCCAGACACGCACGGGATTTACCGGAAAAGCCTTTTCGGACGTTGTCAGCATTGGCATCGGCGGCTCGTTTCTCGGCCCAAAGCTGGTAACCGAAGCTCTCCAGCCTTATCGGGCGTCCGGGCTCCGCTGCCATTACGTGGCGAATATTGACGGCACGGAAATCTGCGAAACTCTGGCAAAAATAGATCCTGAAACCACGCTCTTTTTGGTTCAATCCAAATCCTTCAGCACGCGCGAAACACTGGAAAACAGCAAGGTCGCCCGACAGTGGTTTATAGAGCATGGTGGGAATGATCAGGCTGTCGCCAGCCATTTTATGGCCGTGACCGCAAACAAGGCTGCGGCACAGAAATTTGGCATCGACCCCAACAACGTATTTCCAATGTGGGATTGGGTAGGTGGGCGCTATTCTCTTTGGTCTGCTATCGGGCTACCTGTAGCACTGACCATTGGTATGGATAACTTTCGGCGACTGCTCGCCGGTGCCCACGCTATGGACACTCACTTCTGTGAGACACCGCTGGAAAAGAACCTGCCCGTTGTCATGGCTATGCTAGGCATTTGGTACAGCAATTTTTGGGGCGCCGAAACGCACGCCATACTGCCTTACGACCACTACCTACGTAACCTGCCAGACCACTTGCAACAACTCGACATGGAAAGCAGCGGTAAGCGCGTGGATCAGCAGGGTAAGCCATTGGCATATCACTCAGGGCCGGTAATTTGGGGCGGAGTAGGCGCTAACGGTCAGCACGCCTACCATCAACTTATCCATCAGGGAACACGACTGGTTCCAGCCGACTTCATCATACCGCTGCAAACCCACAACCCTGTTGCCACACATCACGCTGATTTATTTGCCAACTACTTGGGCCAGTCCCGCGCAATGATGATTGGTAAAACACTTGAGGAAGCCAAAGCGGAGCTGGCAAGCAGCGGCATGGCAGATGCAGATATAGACCGGTTGGCGCCACACAAGGTGATACCCGGAAACCAGCCCAGCAATACACTGATGATGAGGAAGGTAACTCCGGAAACCGTAGGTGCTCTGATTGCATTGTACGAACACCGCACCTATGTTCAGGGCGTAATTTGGGATCTGGATTCGTTCGACCAATGGGGAGTTGAACTGGGTAAAAAACTGGGCGAAAACATTCTGCCAAGATTGTTGAACCCTAAAGACTCTGGCGAAACAAGTGACAGCGCTACCGACAACCTGATTGCACTGTTCCGCTCAGCAAACGGCCTTTGAAATCACCCGGCCCTGCCAGCTGAAGTTTACCGGCCAGAGCTTCTGATCAGTGTTGTACATCTGCCAAAGCTCAAGGTAAGTCTTCCGGCAAACCGGATGCTTAACTGCCGGAGCGACATCCGACAAAGGCCTCAACACAAACGCGTTTTTTAAAATTTCAGCTCTGGGCAATTCGACTCCGTCCAACCGGCCCACCGCTTCTCCATAGGTGAGAATGTCGAGATCCAGCGTTCTGGCGCTGAATTTAGGCGCCTCTTTTCTGCGGCCATTCTCGGCTTCTAACAGTTTAAAGTGCTGTGAAAGCTCGCCTACAGACAGGTTAGTCTTTACCCCCACAACCAGATTCAGAAACGGTGAGCCGTCAAACCCTACGGCTTCACTCTCGTACACTGGCGAAATATCCAATTCACCAAACCAACCTACCAGTGCGTCCAAAGCCGCAACCACATAACGCTCTCTATCAATATTGCTGCCAATGCTGATATAAACCGGAACTTGATCAGGCATTACCGGGCTCTCCTTTCAAAGCAGTCCTTTCGATGCAAACACCCACCGACCGGGCAGCGGGCACGGCCCCGGGCTTACGCAGCACCAGTCGAAGCCAGCCAACGCCAAATTCACGCTGCAGAACACCCGCCAGAACCTCTGCACCATGTTCTAGCAGCTTCGGCTTGAGATCTTTCAGGCAGCGATCAACGCGTTCGCTGACCGATGCGTAATCGAGCGCATCTTTTACATCATCAGAGGCGCCCGGAATACGGTTGTCCCACGCCATCTCCAAGTCCACAACGAGCGACTGGGTTACTTCACGCTCCCAGTCATATACACCCACCACGGTCTCTACAACCAAGCCTTCGATCAATACGCTGTCTGCCAAGAAGGGCTCCCGGGGCATTTTCACGCTCTGCTGATTGAATAACATACAAACTGCGGCTACTGTAAACGCGCCAGCTCGCAAATTGAGGGCGGGCATTTTCGCACACATCACCCTGACACGTCTTCGTCTCTGAGACCGCAAATGCACCTGAGTGATCCGGTAACAACTGTTTTGCTGTGCGCGGCGGCCTATCTTGGCGGCTCAGTGTTGTTTGCACTGCCAGTCTGCAAACTTTGGGGGCTACCGGACCCCCGGGCGCAAGGTTCTGGAAACCCTGGTGCCACCAATGTTTACCGCACCGGCGGCTGGCGCCCTGCTGCCATGACTTTGGCTTTGGATGCTGCAAAAGGCTGGCTACCAGTTTGGCTCGCATACAGCGCTGGGCTATCCGTT
>Ga0209075_1001415_pt1 | contig 22486 bp, 20 predicted proteins | sample Stecom2011_FD_187523 | JGI IMG/M metagenome (GOLD analysis project Ga0209075, IMG submission 187523) | Agricultural soil microbial communities from Utah to study Nitrogen management - Steer compost 2011 (SPAdes) (version 2) | ecosystem: Environmental > Terrestrial > Soil > Agricultural land...
AATCGCGCTCAGGCCGTACGTGCCCAATGCGGGTACCGCGAGGACTGCGACGATCAGATAGGCCGCGGTCACTGGAACCCCCAAACCCAGAATCAGGGAAGCCAGCGCAACCAGGATAATTGCCAGCAACAGGCTGTTGCCGGCGAGTGAGATGATCAGGTCGGAGAATTTCAAACCCATCCCGGTGAGTGAGATGGTGCCCACGATGATGCCGATCACGCCAACCGTGGCGCCAATGATCAAGGTGTTGCGCGCGCCATTCTGGATCGCCTCCCAGATCTCGCGCGGACCCATGCGGGTGTCCTTTTGCAGCCAGCTCACCGCGATGCATGACAGGGTGGCCCAGAATGCCGCATTCCCCGGCGAGCGGCCGGTCAGCATCAGCACGGTGATGATGACCAGTGGCAGTGCGAAGTACCAACCCTTTTTGAGCACTTCTTTCCAATGCGGGAAGGTTTCGTCCTTGATGCCCACAAGATTGTGGCGGCGTGCATAGAAATGCACCATGCAAAATACCGACAGGAAGTACAACAACGCCGGGCCGATCGCAAAAAGCATGATTTGCGAATAGGGAATGCCGGTCAGCTCGGCGATCAGAAAGCCCCCTGCACCCATGATTGGCGGCAGAAAGGTGCCGCCAATCGAAGCGGCCGGTTCGATTGCTCCGGCCACATGCGGCTTGAAGCCGGCACGCTTCATCATTGGAATCGTGAAGGCGCCGGAAGATACCGTGTTGGCGATCGCACTGCCGGAAATCGAGCCGAACATCGCAGAAGAGATCACTGCGACCTTGGCCGGGCCGCCAGCGGATCGACCCGCTATGGCGAGCGGCAAATCAATGAAGAAACGTCCGGCGCCGGATTTATGCAGGAAAGCGCCGAAGAAAATGAACAGGATCACATAGGTTGCGAGCACCGATGCCATCACACCGAATACGCCATTGGTGGTAATGAACAGAGCGGTTGCGAGGCGTTCAACCGAAAAACCGCGGTGCGCGAACAGGTCGGGGAAATAGGGGCCGAACAGGCCAAAGGCGAGCATTCCCAGGCCGATGAACGTGATCGACCAGCCCAGCACACGGCGACAGACCTCGATCGACAACAGCAGTCCGATGATGCTGATCAGCTTGTCGACCTGGTTCTCGGCACCGGCGCGATAGTTGAGCGCTTCGAATTGGCTCATCCAGTACAGCACTGTCACCGTGATGGCCACGGCCATCACGATGTCGCTGATGGTCGGCATGTTCGGGAAACGGCGCGCGATCCATCGATCGAGCGGAAAGAGCACCGCCACGAACGGCAAAATCATGATGAGGGGCACCCATAGCAGACCGAAGTCTTGTTCCACGGCCAGATCGAACCCGTCGTATTCCCAGGTTTCGCGGAACATCGTGATCTGATCGTAAAGGGCTGTGGGGGAGTCGAATACTGCGAAGCAGGCAACACTGACCGCCAGCAGCATCGCCGACAGCAGCGCCATGGAGGCGATGGCCGCTTGGCCACCGGCGGGATACAGCAGGAAAACGAGAATGAAGGTGATGAGAACGTATACGCCGAGGTGGTACTGCGTGCCCAGCGCCTGGAAGCCGGCACCATAGAAATAGATCAGCACCATTGCAGCCGCCAGACCCGAACTCAGCCAGAGCCATAGCCCGGTGGGCCGCCGCTCGGTTCTGGCCTCTTTCTCGAGCAGTGCCTCGACCTTCGTGCGCCGCGCTTCATCAAGGTCTTCGAGCGACTTCTCGGTGTCGGACATTGCGTCTCCTCAAAATGCGCGTCTATGCTGCTTGCATCGCACGTTCAATGGGAGAGTAGACCGTGTTTTTCAGATGGGGAATTGTGGATATCGCTGACGACAGATTTATTCAGGCATTGCGTCCTTTTTGCCACAACACGTCGTCGCGTCCCCCCGCGCGGTTGAGTACCCGGCCGAGAACGAACAGCAGATCGGACAGTCGGTTCAGATAATGACGCGGCGCATCGTTGACCGCTTCGTTTTCGGTGGCGGCCAGCGCCACCACGGCGCGCTCGGCGCGGCGGCAAACCGTGCGCGCCTGATGGGTGAGTGCCGCGGCGCGGGTGCCGCCGGGCAGGATGAAATCCTTGAGCGGTGGGAGATCTTCGTTAAAGTGATCGAGGGTTTGTTCGAGTCGTTCGACCTGCTGCGCGGTAATCAGGGCCGATCCGGGAATGCAAAGTTCACCGCCCAGGTCGAATAGATCGTGCTGTACGCCGATCAACAGTTCCTGCACCTCGTCTGGCAGGGGCTCGCACAACAGTACGCCAAGGTGAGCGTTGACCTCATCCACTTCGCCCATTGCATGTACGCGTGCGCCGTGCTTGGGGACGCGCTCTCCGGTTCCGAGGCCGGTGGTGCCGGCATCGCCGGTGCGCGTATAGATTTTGCTGAGGCGGTGACCCATGCCTGCTCCGTGAATGCGGTTGAGAATGGGCTCGATTATAGGCGCTGTGCCAATCGGCGCTGTACCAATCGTTGCCACATGCACGCATGATAAACTGGAACGTTTCAAGCATTGCATCCCCGGAATCCTGAGCACGCCATGAAAAGCGCTGAAATCCGTAAGAAATTTCTCGAATTCTTTGCCTCGAAAGGGCATGAAGTGGTCGCGTCGAGTTCGCTCGTTCCGCATGACGACCCAACGCTGCTGTTCACGAACGCCGGGATGAACCAGTTCAAGGACGTATTCCTCGGGTTTGACACGCGCGCCTATACGCGCGCGACGACTTCGCAGAAATGCGTGCGCGCCGGTGGCAAACACAACGACCTCGAAAACGTCGGCTACACCGCGCGGCATCACACCTTTTTCGAAATGCTCGGCAACTTCAGTTTCGGTGATTACTTCAAGCGCGACGCGATCACCTACGCCTGGGAACTGCTTACCGAGGTGTTCAAGTTGCCGGAGGAGCGGCTGTGGATCACCGTCTATGCCGAGGACGACGAGGCCTACGATATCTGGGTAAAGGAAGTCGGGGTGCCGGCCGAGCGCGTGATCCGTATCGGCGACAATCAGGGCGCACGTTACGCTTCCGACAACTTCTGGATGATGGGCGACACGGGCCCTTGTGGTCCGTGTACCGAAATTTTCTTCGACCACGGTGAAGACATTTGGGGTGGGCCGCCGGGCTCACCCGAGGAAGACGGAGACCGTTACATCGAAATCTGGAATAACGTCTTCATGCAATACAACCGCGATGAGGCCGGCAACATGAATCCGTTGCCGCGCCCGTCGGTGGATACCGGCATGGGTTTGGAGCGCATCTCGGCGGTGCTGCAGGGCGTGCATGCCAACTACGAGATTGATTTGTTCAGGGCGCTGATTGCCGCCGCTGCGCGCGAAACTTCTGACGCGGATGTGGATTCACCCTCGCTCAAGGTACTTGCCGACCATATCCGGGCATGCAGTTTTCTCATCGCCGACGGCGTCATTCCAGGCAATGAGGGGCGCGGCTATGTGTTGCGCCGTATTATCCGCCGCGCCATCCGGCATGGCTGGAAGCTCGGCGCACGCGCGCCATTCTTTCATCGGCTGGTGCCGGACCTCGTCAGCGAAATGGGGGAAGCCTATCCGGAACTTGTGGCGGGTGAACGCCGCATCATGGATGTACTGCGCCAAGAAGAAGAACGTTTCTTCGCCACCATTGAAAACGGCATGGCCATCGTCGAGAGTGAGCTGGATCGCCTCGCTGAAACGGATGGCCGGGTTTTCGACGGTGAGACCGCGTTCAAGTTGCACGACACCTATGGCTTTCCGTTCGATCTTACCGCCGATATTTGTCGGGAACGGGAGGTGACGGTGGACGCCGACGCGTTTGACGTGGCGATGGCACGCCAAAAGGCACAGGCACGGGCGGCGGGAAAATTCCGCATGCAACTCAATCTTGAATACAGCGGACCGGAAACGACATTTTTCGGGTACGAAAGACTGGAGCAGGAAGGCAAGGTGCTGGCGGTCTACCGCGACGGGGTCGAGGTCGCGGAACTGGCGGAAGGGGAGCAGGGGGTCATTGTGCTCGACGAAACGCCATTTTATGCGGAGTCAGGCGGGCAGGTGGGTGACCGGGGCGAGCTGCGTGGCGGCGAAGGAATTTTTGCGGTTGAGGATACGCAGAAAATTCAGGCGGCAGTATTCGGTCATCATGGCGTTGTCACAACGGGGCGCATCCGCAAGGGACAGGATGTATCCGCCCATGTGGATACTGCCGCGCGTGCTGCCACAGCGCGCAACCATTCGGTGACGCACATCATGCACAAGGCGTTGCGGGAGGTGCTCGGCGAGCACGTGCAGCAGAAGGGCTCACTCGTGGATGCCTACAAAACGCGTTTCGACTTCACGCACGACGCGCCTGTGACACGTGAGGAAATCCGCGAAATCGAGACAATCGTCAATCGAGAAATTCTGGCCAACACCCCGGTCGATGCTGAAGTGATGGCGCTGGAAGCGGCGCAGGAATCCGGCGCACTGATGCTTTTTGGTGAGAAATATGGTGATGAAGTACGCGTGTTGAGCATCGGTACGTCCAAGGAACTATGTGGTGGTACGCACGTTGCGCGTACCGGGGATATCGGTCTGTTCAAGATCGTATCAGAAGGGGGCGTTGCGGCCGGTATCCGGCGCGTTGAGGCGGTTTCCGGCGAAACGGCGTTGCAGTATTTACAAGAGCAGGAAAGTCGCGTGCAAGGGCTGTCGGCCACGATGAAAGTGCAGCCGGAAGAAGTGGTGGCACGCGTGGGCACCCTGCTCGATAACGTGCGCGCGCTGGAAAAGGAAATCGCTCGTCTCAAATCGAAACTGGCGGCCAGCCAGGGTGACGATCTTGCGTCGAAAGCGGTCGAGGTGAACGGAACGAAAGTGCTCGCCGTTACGCTGGAGGGTGCCGACGTGCCAGCCTTGCGTGAAGCGGTGGACAAACTCAAGGACAAGCTCGGTTCGGCCGCGATTGTGCTGGCCTCGCATCGCGAAGACAAGATCAGCCTGATCGCCGGCGTGACGAAAGATCTCGTCGGCACGCTCAAGGCCGGCGAATTGGTCAATATGGTCGCTCAGCAAGTGGGTGGAAAGGGTGGCGGACGCCCGGACATGGCGCAAGCCGGTGGCACACAGCCAGAGAATTTGCCTGACGCATTGGCGTCCGTGAAAGCGTGGGTCGAAGCCCGTCTCTGACGGCGGTGGTCAGGGGGGCGAGCCTGCTTCGTCTTCTATACGCGCGCTCCACGCAATGGCCGCAGTGTGTGCCCGGTTGAGCGCGTTCAGATCCAGCTTGAGTGCCGCGAGCAGCGGTGCGACGCGTTCGAAATCATTCTCTTCGAGCGTTTCGACCAGTTTCAATAATTGTCCCAACGGCCCTTCGTGAAGGGTCAATGCTGCGTTGATTTCTTCGGGAAGGTGCAGTTGCGTGGCGACCTCGTCGATCGCAATTCCGAAGGCGATCGGCAACATGGACATCATGCCGGTGAGGAATGCCTGATCGACGAAAGTCGGATTGGAAGGGGCCATTTTCGCCGCGAGCAATTCGAGCATGCGTCCGCGGGTGGCGGCGATGTTAAGCAAAGGGTTTCCGCCGCCCGGCTCGCCATTGGATGCGAAAATCAGCAGTTGCAACCACCGTATCAATTGCCGCCGTCCAAGTATCGTGATGGCGTGACGCAACGACGTGATGTGGGTGATCATCCCGCCTGCGGCCGAGTTGATCATCCGCAACATCTTCACGACCAGCCCGGCTTCGTGTTTCAGCTCGCTTTCCAGGTCATGCGTCTCCGCATCATCCATTGCCATGCTGAGCAAGCGCATCAGCGACAGGTGTTTATGATCAACGCGGCGGCTCGTGATGACGGATGGACGCGCAAAATAATAACCTTGGAAGAGCGCGAACCCCTGCTGTTTACAGAATTCCATGCGCGCGCGGGTTTCGACTTTTTCTGCCAGCAAATGTTTGCGCAGGGGGCGCAGTTCGGCCGCGAGGAGGGCGATCCGGTTGTCGTCCAAGGGGGCAATGTCGATCTTGATGATGTCGGCCAGTGCGATCAACGGTTCATAGCCGGGACGTATTTGCGTGACGTCGTCCAGGGCCAGCGTGTAGCCAGCGGAACGCAATTCGCGGCAGCGCGCAATCACTTCTGCGGTCGCCGGAACGGTTTCGAGAATTTCCAGAACGACCGAAGCGGGTGGCAGAAATTCGAGTGAGTCGCTGAAAAGAAAACGCTCGTCGACGTTGATGAACCCACGGCGCTGACCGAGTGCAGCCTCCACGCCCAGTTCGTTAAAAGTGTTGATGATCACGGTGGCCGTCATCTGCACGTTGTCACCGTCCGTCGCGCAGTCGTGGTGCCCGGTGCGGAACAGCAGCTCATAGGCGAACAACCGCTGGTCTCGATCCAGAATCGGTTGTCGCCCGAGAAATACCTCCGGGTGGGCTGACACAGGCGCGTCCGTCAGAAGGGCGTCTCGATGCCGGGCCAAGCGTCGCGCAAGGCCTCACGGAAAACGGATTGTATCCGCGTCAATCCTGCCTCGTCGTCGGCTTCAAAACGCAGTACGGCCACCGGGGTGGTGTTCGACGCACGGACCAGACCGAAGCCATCGGCGTATTCGACCCGCACCCCGTCCAGTTCGATCACGTGTGATGCGTCGCGGAAAAGTTCGGATCCGCGCAGACGTTCGACCAGTTCGAAAGGCTCGCCCTCATTCATCCGGATGTTCAATTCCGGAGTGCTGATTGCCTCTGGAAGCGCATGGAGCACCTCGTCGGGGTCGTCGTGACGAGATAGGATTTCCAGCAGGCGTGCGGCAGTGTACAGACCGTCGTCGAAGCCATACCAGCGCTCCTTGAAAAATACGTGACCACTCATCTCGCCGGCAAGGGGTGCGCCGGTCTCGGCGAGTTTTCCCTTGATCAGCGCATGGCCGGTGTTCCACATCAGCGGCTCGCCGCCATGCTGTCGGATCCAGCCATCGAGCAGGCGGGTACATTTGACGTCGTAAATGATCTGCCCGCCCGGAACACGTTCGAGCACGTCGGCGGCAAACAGCATCAACTGACGATCAGGATAAATGATGTTGCCGCTGCGCGTGACGACACCGAGACGGTCGCCGTCGCCGTCAAAGGCCAATCCGAGTTCGGCGTCGGTTTCCTTGAGCGCGCGGATCACGTCGGCGAGATTTTCCGGTTTGGACGGATCGGGATGGTGGTTGGGAAAGGTGCCGTCGACTTCGCAGAACAGCTCCACCTGTTCGCAGCCCAGTTTCGACAGCAATTGTGGCGCGATGGCGCCGGCAATGCCGTTCCCACAGTCTACGACGACCTTCATCGGCCGCGCGAGACGCACGTCCGAAACGATGCGGTCGACATAGGCTTCCGCCACATCCGCTTGGCTCCACGTGCCGTTGCCGAAAGCCAGATTTTTTTCTTCGATGCGTTTACGCAGGGCCTGGATCAAGGGGCCGTGCAATGTCTGACCGCCGAGCACCATTTTGAGGCCATTGTATTCGGGCGGGTTATGGCTGCCGGTGACGCTGACGCAGGAACCGATCCCAAGATGGTGGGCGGCAAAATAGGTGACCGGGGTGGGGGCTGCGCCGATGTCGACAACATCGATGCCGGCGGCACGAATGCCGTCAGCGAGCGATGCGGCGAGTGACGGTCCGGAGAGTCGGCCGTCGCGGCCGATCACGATGGCCGAGAGATTGCGCGCGCGCGCCTCGGAACCGAGCGCATGACCAATCGCGCGGACGGCATCCTGAGTCAGCGTGTGATCCACGATGCCACGAATGTCATAGGCCTTGAAGATTTCAGGGGCGGGAGTGGGGTAATGAATTTCAGTCATGCTTGCCTTGGCTTATGCAAAATGAAGTATGCGTTTACAGCCTGACATTACCTTGAACGGCCGTACAGGGGAGGGCATCTTGCAGAAAGTTGCAGACGCGATTGACAAACCAAGCGTTGTGACCGGGCCAACGATCACTGATGAAGCCGACGTGGCCGCCGCTGACGGCATTCTGATGCAGCACATGATCCGACAACTCATCTGCTGCGGGCAGGGCGGCAGGTGGCACGAAGGGGTCGTTGGCGGCGGTCAACAGGAAGGTCGGCACCTGGATTGAACGTAACCACGGACGGCTGGATGCCCGTTTCCAGTAATCGGCCGCATCGATGAAACCGTGCACCGGGGCCGTGTATAGATCGTCAAATTCGCGCAGCGTGCGTGCCGAGCGCATTTGTGCCCGATCGAACAAATGCGGATGGCGATCGAGCTTGGCAAACACTTTGGGTTTCAGGCTGGCGAGGAAATGGCGTGTGTAGAGGCGACAAAAGCCGCGTTCGAGCGCCAGGCCGCTAACGGTCAAATCCAGGGGAGGGCAAACAGCCGCTGTTGCAGTGACGAGTTTGTGGGCGGCGGAGCCTTGTTCACCGAGCCATTTGAGCAAGGCGTTGCCACCGAGTGAAACCCCGACGGCAAGTAGCGGCGCCTCGTTGGCGCGTTGGGCGAGAAAAGCGAGCATCCAGTGGATTTCTTCGCTGTCTCCGGAGTGGTACGCGCGGGCGTGCAGATTGTTTTCACCTGAGCAGCCACGAAAATGCGGCACCACGGCTCGCCAGCCACGTTTCTTTGCGCCGCTCAGCAGACTGCGTGCGTAATGAGAGTGACTGGATCCTTCGAGCCCGTGGAAAAGCACGAAGAGTGGTGCCTGATCGTTGCCGCTGGCAAGCCAGTCGAAGTCGCAAAAATCGTTGTCAGGTGTGGTTACCCGCTCGCGTACAAGCTCGGGCAACGGTGGCTTGCGAAGCAGCGGGTAGAGCGTTTGCAAGTGCCGGCCTGGAAGCCAGGCTGGCGTGGAAAAGGTGGTTATACGTACGTCAGCCACTCGGCGTATTCAGGTGCGAGACCGTTGACGACCTCGAAATAGCGCTTCTGGATTTTCTCGGTAATCGGACCGCGTGATCCGTTTCCGATGGTACGGTCGTCGAGTTCCCGGATGGGCGTGACTTCGGCCGCAGTGCCAGTGAAAAACGCTTCGTCGGCGATGTAGATGTCATCACGGGTAAGGCGGCGGGAGTGAACCTCGTAGCCGAATTCACGTGCAATACGGATGACGGAGTCGCGCGTGATGCCGGTGAGCGCAGAAGCGATTTCCGGCTCGAAGATTTGACCGTCCTTGATCACGAACAGATTTTCGCCAGCGCCTTCGGCTACAAAACCCTGGGTGTCCAGCAGCAGAGCTTCGTCATAACCGTGGGCAGTAACCTCCAGGTTGGCGAGAATGGAATTCGCGTAGGTACTGGAGACTTTGGCGCGCGCCATCGTTACGTTGACGTGCTGACGTTGGTAAGACGAGGTTTTGACACGAATGCCACGCTCAATGCCTTCCTCACCCAGATACGCTCCCCACGGCCAGGCGGCAATGGAAACATGGACGGTTGCCCCGCGTGTGGAGATGCCCATTTTTTCCGAACCGTAGAATGCAAGAGGCCGCAAATAACAGGATTCCAGCTCGTTTTCACGTACGACCCGGCATTGTGCTTCCATCAGTTCGTCGAGCGAGTAGGGGATCTCCATGTGGTAGATCTTGCCTGAATTGAGCAGCCGCTGGGTGTGTTCACGCAAACGGAAAATTGCCGGACCGTCGGGCGTTTTGTATGCACGCACCCCTTCGAATACCGCCAGACCGTAATGCAACGAGTGGGTGAGGACGTGCGTGGTGGCATCACGCCAAGGCACGAGCTTGCCGTCGTACCAGATATAACCGTCGCGGTCGGCCATGGACATTTCGGAATTCTCCAACGGATTGTTCGGATGCCGGGCTGCCGGCGGGAAACTTCTGATTTTAGCGCAAACACCCCGTTGTGCTGAGGGCGGGCGTAAAAAAAGCCGGCCTGGGCCGGCTTTTACGATCAGGAGTGTTCAATATGACTCACCACAACTTCTCAAGCGCCTGCAAAATGTCACGTCGTGACAACTGGCCCACGAGTTTTCCTTCGGAGATGACCGGATAACAGCGGATCGGACTGCCGACGAACATTTCGGCCGCCTCAAGCAAGGACGATTCGGGTTCCAGCGTAATGACGTTGGGAGACATGAATTCGCGCACGCGACCGCCGTGCTCTTCATGGTAGGTGGCGCTCAGGGCGGTCTTGATGCAGTCTTTTTCGGACAGAAAGCCGATGACCCGACCCGTTTTATCGGCTACCGGGGCGCCGGTCATTTCGTGTTTAAGCAAGAGGTGAACCGCATCGAGCACGTCCATGTCCGGCGTGAACGCGAGCGGATCCCCTGACATGTAATCCCTGACCAGTAATGATTTGAGCATCTGTCTCCCCCCTTTTGTTTTTAATTATTGCTTTCTTCTGCTTCTGCTGCTGCACGTTTGGGGCACGGCTTGTCACAGCCTGCTATACATTCTTGCCCGAAATTTCCCAGGCCGCCACAGCTTCCGGCAATAGGTGCGCGACCGGCCATCACCCCAACCGCCATGGCGGCGACTGCGAGGATCATGATGAGGAAGGTAACAATAAAAATGCTCATTTGGGCTCCAGATGGTGGTGGCTTGCCCGGTCGCTTGGGCCGGGCAAGCGGTTCATCAGCCGCCGAAGTCGTCCAGCATGATGTTTTCGTCTTCCACACCGAGATCCTGTAGCAGTTGGATGACGGCAGCGTTCATCATGGGAGGTCCGCACATGTAGAACTCACAATCCTCCGGCGCCGGGTGATCCTTCAGGTAGTTCTCGTATAGCACATTGTGGATGAAGCCTGTGTAGCCGGTCCAGTTGTCTTCTTCGAGGGGGTCGGACAACGCAACGTGCCATTCGAAGTTGTCGTTTTCGGCGGCGAGTTCGTCGAAGTCCTCGACGTAGAACATTTCGCGCTTGGAACGGGCACCGTACCAGAAGGTCATCTTGCGCTTCGAGTTGAGGCGACGCAGCTGATCGAAGATGTGCGAACGCATCGGCGCCATACCCGCACCGCCGCCAATGAAGACCATTTCGTTATCGGTCTCGCGTGCGAAGAATTCACCGAACGGACCTGAGATGGTGACTTTGTCGCCCTCTTTAAGATTGAAGATGTAAGAGGACATCAGCCCGGGCGGCACACCCTCGGCACGCGGGGGTGGGGTGGCGATCCGCACGTTGAGCGTGATGATGCCCTTTTCCTCCGGATAGTTCGCCATCGAGTAGGCGCGCGTCACGGGTTCGGTGGCTTTGGATTTGTACTGCCATACGTTGTGGCGGTCCCAATCCTCACGGAAACGTTCGTCAATGTCGAAGTTCTTGAAATCGACTTCGTGCGGAGGTGCTTCGATCTGAATGTAGCCGCCCGCGCGGAAGTCGACGCTTTCACCTTCAGGCAGTTCGAGGATGAGTTCCTTGATGAAGGTTGCGACGTTCTTGTTGGAGCGTACCGTGCACTCCCATTTCTTGACGCCGAAGACCTCTTCAGGAATCTCGATCTTCATGTCCTGCTTGACGGCGACCTGACAGGAAAGGCGTTCGCCTTCTCGTGCCTGGCGCTTGTTGATGTGGCCGGTTTCGGTGGGCAGGATGGCGCCGCCGCCCTCGAAGACCTTGACCGTGCATTGGGCGCAGGTGCCGCCGCCGCCGCAGGCCGAGCCGACGAACAGTTTGGCTTCGGCCAGTGCGCCGAGCAGTTTTCCGCCCACCGGCACTTCGATGGTCTTTTCGCCGTTGATGTCGATTTTTACGTTGCCGGTAGCGACCAGCTTCGAGCGCGCCGCAAGAATCACGAACACCAGAATGACGACGATCGCGATGAAGAAAAAGACGCCGAGAATGATTTCAGTCATGTGAGAGTACCTCGTCGCGTCAGAGTTGGATGCCGGAGAAGGCCATGAAGCCCAACGACATCAAACCGGTTGCGATGAACGTAATGCCAAGCCCCTGCAGACCTGCGGGGATGTCGGCGTATTTGAGTCTTTCGCGAATCGCTGCCAGCAGCGTGATTGCCAATGCCCAGCCCACACCTGAGCCAATGCCGTAGGTCACGCTTTCGGAGAAGTTGTAGTCGCGTTCGACCATGAACAGGGTGCCGCCGAGAATGGCGCAGTTCACCGTGATCAAGGGCATGTATACGCCAAGCGCGTTGTAGAGCGCCGGTACATACTTGTCGAGGAACATCTCGAGGATCTGCACCAGTGCTGCAATGACGCCGATGTACACGATCAGGCCGAGGAAGTTCAGGTTTACATCTGGCAGGCCCGCCCAGGAAAGAGCTCCGTCGCGCAGCAGCCAGTAGTAAATCAGGTGGTTTGCCGGAACCGTAAGAGCCTGAACGGCCACCACGGCAATGCCGAGACCAAAGGCGGTACCGACTTGCTTCGAGATGGCCAGGAAGGTGCACATCCCGAGGAAGAAGGCGAGCGCGAGGTTCTCAACGAAAACCGCGGTGATGAAGAGATTGAACAAGGCTTCCATTACGATACCTCGACACGATGAGCTTGAATCTGGAAGTCGGGTTTTTCAACCTGCTCGGGCTTCCAGCTACGTACGGCCCAGATGATCAGGCCGATCAGGAAGAAGGCGCTTGGCGGAAGCAGCAGCATGCCGTTGGGCACATACCAGCCGCCATCTTTGGCAAGCGAGAGTATTTGCACACCGAACAGCGAGCCTGAGCCGAAAAGCTCACGCACGAAGCCGACCATCAGCAAAATGACGCTGTAGCCCAGGCCGTTGCCCAGGCCGTCCCAGAAACTGGGCAGCGGGGGGTTTTTCAGCGCGAATGCTTCGGCACGACCGAGCACGATGCAGTTCGTGATGATCAAGCCCACGAAAACCGACATTTCTTTCGACAGCCCGAAAGCGAAAGCCTTCAGCAGCTGATCGACCAGGATCACCAAGGAGGCGATGATCGTCATCTGGATGATGATCCGGATGCTGCTTGGAATGTGGTTTCGAATCAGCGAGATGAGTGCGTTTGAGCCACACAGCACGGCAGTGAGTGCGATGCACATCGTCAACGCGGTCGACATCTTGGTTGTGACCGCGAGAGCCGAACAGATCCCCAGCACCTGCAGGGCGATCGGGTTGTTGTCCACGACCGGGCTGGTGACGAGTTTCTTGGTGTCGTTCGCCATGGCTTAACCTCTTTCGTTGCGTAGGCGTTCGATGAATGGGCCGTAGCCGTGCTCACCGAGCCAGAAATTGATCAGGTTTTCTACCCCGCGCACGGTCAACGTGGCGCCGGCCAATGCGTCGATCTTGCTCTCGTTGCCGGGAGCAGAGTGGTCTACGCCGCCTTTCACGAGCCGAATCGCGGGTTGATTGGCCGAATCAAAGGCGAGCTTGCCTTCCCAGATTGCACGCCAATTCGGGTTGTCGATTTCGCCACCCAGACCTGGGGTTTCGGCGTGCTGATAGAACTTCAGACCGCCGATGGTGTTGAGGTCGCTTTCGAGTGCCAGAAAACCGTACAACGTTGACCACAGGCCTGCACCATGAACCGGCAGGATCAGACGCTCGATCTCACCTTCTGGACTCCGCACGATATACACCGGCATGTGGGTCGGTTGGCGTTTGATGTTGGCCTTGTCTTCGGCTTTGTCCAGCGTGAATGACGTTGCCGGGTCCTTGGAGGCCTGTTCAATATCGAATGTCGATACATCGTAGGCGTCGCTTACAGTGCCGTCTTCGAGGCGAATCAGTCGTGCTTCCACAAACTCTTCAAACGCCTCGGCTGGACTTTGCCCAGGTTCGGCCACACCGGCCACATCAACAATATTGTTGATGCGGTCCGCTTCTTGGTTGGCGATCTGAATGGGACGCAGGCCAACTGCCGCTGAAGCGACCACGATCGAACACACAAGACACACGGCGACGGCCATGAACAGCGTTTTCTTGTTGCTGTCGTTGGGCAGGGCGAGAATGGATGCCAGCGGGCCGCCGGCGGATTTTTGCTCAGGCGCTGACATGGCGGCGCTCCCTCCGTCGGATATTCATCTGGATGACCACATAATCAATCAATGGTGCGAAAAGGTTGGCGAACAAGATCGCCAGCATGATGCCTTCAGGGAAGGCGGGGTTGATCGAGCGAATCAAGACCGTCATGAAACCGATCAGGATGCCGAACACCCAGCGGCCGGCGTTGGTCATTGAAGCGGAGACCGGGTCCGTAGCCATGAAGACCAGACCGAAGCTCAGGCCGCCAAGAACGAAGTGCCACCAAAATGGCATGGCCATCATTGGGTTGGCATCACGCGCGACGAAATTGAACAGCAGCGAGGTGACGACCACCCCTGCGACCACCCCTGCCATGATGCGCCACGAGGCAATGCGGGTATAGAGCAGGAATAGCGCACCGAGCAAAATGGCCAGGGTCGAGGTCTCGCCCAGTGAGCCCGGCATCATGCCGAAGAACGCCTGCGTCCAGCTCAAGCTTTCCGTAATGGCCGCCATGCCGCCGGTTTCGCCAAGCCCCAGCGGGGTTGCATGAGAGAAGCCATCCACGGCCACCCACGCCAAATCGCCCGAAATTTCGGCCGGATAGGCGAAATACAGAAAGGCACGGCCGGTCAACGCAGGGTTCAGGAAGTTCTTGCCCGTGCCTCCAAAGGCCTCTTTGCCGATCACCACGCCGAAGCTGATGCCCAGTGCCACCATCCACAGGGGCATGTCTGGCGGCAGGGTGAGCGTAAAGAGCATGGAAGTAACGAGAAAGCCTTCGTTGACCTCATGGTTGCGCACAGTGGCGAAGAGCACTTCCCATAGACCACCGACGATCAGTGTCGTCAGATAGATCGGCAGGAACAGCAAAAAGCCATGCACGGTGTTGGCGAACCAGCTGTTCGGGTTGAAACCGATTCCCAACGCTGCCAACAGGCCGCCGCGCCAGTCTTCACGCAAAATGCCGAGTTCGGCAAGGGCGAGGTTGGCTTGGTGGCCGCTGTTGAACCAGCTCCAGAGAATGCAGGGAATGAGCGCAACGACCACATAGCTCATCATCCGCTTGAGGTCGACGCCGTCACGGACGTGCGGCGCAGTGTGCGTCGTGTCGGGAGGTGAATACAGAAAGGTATCCACCATCTCGTAGAGCGCATAGTATTTTTCGAAACGGCCGCCCTGGTGGAACTGCGGCTCGATCCGGTCGAGGAAGCGTCGAATGCCTGACATCAGCCTTCCCTCTCAATCTGGCTAAGGTTGTTACGGAGTAGCGGCGCGTAGTCATGCTTGCCGACACATACAAAGGAGGCGAGTGCCATATCCTCTTCGTCCAGTTCGAGGCAGCCCATTTTCTGAGCCATGTCGGTGTCTTTGACGATGATGGTGCGCAGCAGCGGTCCCAAAAGGATATCCATTGGCATGATGTCCTCAAAAACCGTGAGCGGCACCAGCGCGCGGGGGCTGCCATTTTGTGAAGAGGTGAAATCAAACTCTCTGTCGCTGCGGCGGCTAAAGCTAGAAAGCATCACGTTCAGCATGGAGAACTTGTTGCGGCCGAGGGGGTTGAGCCAGCCCATGAATTCTCGCGGCGAGCCTTCTTGCAGCAGCGTGATCTGGAGATGATGGCAACCCAGGTAGGCGGACCAGCTGGCCACACGACGACCCGACCAAACCGATCCGGAAATGACGCGGACGTTGCTGTCGTCGGCGATTTCATTTTCGAGCAGTTCGTCCAGGTTGGCGCCGATTCGGGTACGCAGCAAACGCGGGTTTTTCGCGCGCGGACCGCCGATCGCGATGATGCGTTCAGTCGGGAGTTGGCCGCTCGTAAACAGTTTGCCGATGGCGATGACATCCTGATAGTTCAGGTGCCAAACCGTCTTTTCTGCGTGGACCGGATCGAGGTGGTGGATGTGCGTGCTTGGCAGACCGGCCGGATGGGGGCCGTCGAAGCGCACTACGCGCACCTTGTCGCTCTCGGGGAGTGGGCCCAGGTCGGCGCCGTCCGCCTTACAGACCCATAGGGGCCCGTCCGTCAAATGACCCAGAACACTCAGGCCGTGAACGAACGCCTCGTTTTGCTCTTGGATGATGAGCTGTGGGTCGGCTGAAAGAGGGTTGGTGTCGATCGCGGTGATGAAGATCGAGTTCGGACGCGTCTCAGGGTGAGGGATCTTGCCGTATGGACGGGTGCGGAGCGACGTCCACAACCCCGAAGCCAGCAGATTTTCCCTGACCTGTTCGGAGGTCAGCGAGGCGAGCTGGTCGGCAGGATACGACGCGAAGGTTTCAGCTTCTTCCTGATCATCAAGACGAATGATGACGGACTGGAGCATCCGGCGTGCGCCGCGGTTGATCGCGATGACTTCGCCAGCACCCGGTGCCGTGAAACGCACCCCGGGAAGCCTCTTGTGCTCGAAGAGGGGCTGTCCCAGTTTGACCTTGTCACCTTCGGTTACGTGCATGGTGGGCTTGAGGTCGATATGATCGACGCCAAGGATCGCCACGTGCCTGACAGGGCGAGCGTTTTCGACCCGTTGTTCAGGTTTTCCGCTGATTGGCAGATCCAGCCCTTTTTTGGTCTTTATAAGCATAGAGGTCCGATCTTTATTGTCGGGTGCCGACCAAAATCCCGATTGAGCCCGCCATGCACAACAACCTCCCTACGTGCTTGGCGGCAGCGACTGGCAGTGTTTTGGGTCGGCTAAACAAAACAGACTAATGTTACTTGGGTGGTCCGCATCTATCAAATGATGATGCCACTTTCGACATAGAAATCCGGGCGTTCCTTGACCCCGGTCAAGAGGTCAGTGAAGGTGGCCGAGGCACGGTACAATCGGCCTCTTTGCGCGTGGGGCAGACATCGATGTCGAGGGTATGGAGGCCGAATGTAACAGTTGCAGCGGTGGTTGAGCGCAATGGCCGTTTTCTGATCGTCGAAGAAGAGGTGTCTGAGGGCTTGCGCTTAAATCAGCCGGCGGGCCATCTTGAGCCGGGCGAATCGCTGATTGATGCCGTACGCAGGGAAACCCTGGAAGAGACTGCCTACCTTTTCGAGCCTGTAGCGCTCGTCGGGATATACCAATGGCGTCGCCCGAAAGACGATGTGACCTATCTGCGGTTTACTTTTTCCGGCCACATCCTTGGCGAGGGGCCGGTCGCGGGCGCGCAACTGGATAGCGGTATCGTTCGCGCGCTGTGGCTGTCGGCGGATGAGCTGGGTGAAAGTGTGGCGCGCCATCGCAGCCCGTTGATCATGCGTTCGCTTCAAGACTGGCAAGCCGGAAAACGCTTCGGGCTGGACGTCTTTGCGGACGGGAACTGATGCGCCGAGGGTTGTGCGCCATGCTGGCTGCCGTGTTGATGGTGCCGGGCATGGCGGCCGAGAAGGAAGTCGTAGAACTTTGTTTCAATTACGGCTGCGCCCGCAGCGAATTGATTTCCTTCTCGGCAGAAGAGCTGGCCGGGGTGCACGCGTACCTTTCCGACGCTGAAAACGCAGCGGCCGAACGAGCGGCGCTGGCTAAAGCGGTGGCGCTGATGTATCGCCTGGCCGGCAGCCAGACCCCGATTTCGGCGGATCAAGCCGGCAATCTGGCGGATGAAGGCGTGCATGGACGAATGGATTGCATCGACCATTCCACCAACACGAACGCCTTTTTACGCATCATCGAGAAGCGCGGCTGGCTGCGTTTTCATGAAGTGGACGCGGTGGCGCAGCGTAAGTGGCTGATATTTTCGCAGCATTTCAGTGCTGCAGTGCGTACGCATGCAGGGCAAGGCTGGGTCATTGATAGCTGGTTCGTCGAACATGGCGAGCCGGCGGTGGTTCTGCCGCTGGAAAAATGGATGAAAGGAGATGGGCCTAATGTTTACTGAAGAGCGCGATTCAGACGGTCGGCACGTCGTGGTCGGCATGTCTGGAGGCGTGGATTCCGCGGTCACGGCACATTTGCTGAAACAGCAGGGCTACCAGGTGACCGGCCTGTTCATGAAAAACTGGGAAGATGATGACGACGACCAATATTGTTCGTCGCGTCAGGATCTGGTGGATGTCGCGTCGGTGTGTGACGTGCTGGGCATTGACCTTGAAGTGGTCAACTTCTCGAAGGAATACAAGGAACGGGTGTTCGCCGACTTCCTGAGCGAATATCAGGCGGGCCGCACGCCGAACCCCGATATCCTGTGCAATTCGGAAATCAAGTTCCGCTGTTTTCTGGATCACGCCATGACGCTCGGCGCCGAGCGCATCGCCACCGGACACTATGCCCGCGTGCGCCGTTGGGAGAACGACGGACGCACTGAATATCAGTTAATGAAGGCCGAGGACGGGACCAAGGATCAAAGCTACTTTCTCTACCGCCTCAATCAGGAGCAGCTTGCAAAGACCTTGTTTCCGCTGGGCGGACTCTACAAACGCGAGGTGCGACGCATTGCCGCCGAAGCCGGTCTGCATGTTGCGACGAAGAAGGATTCAACCGGTATCTGTTTCATCGGAGAACGACCGTTTCGGGAATTTCTGATGCGCTATCTGCCGGTGCAGCCGGGTGAAATACGCAGTCTTGATGACGGACGGGTGCTCGGTGAGCACCAGGGTTTGATGTATCACACGATCGGACAGCGTAAAGGTTTGCGCATCGGCGGGGTGAAGGGCAGGCAGGATACCGGCGGGGAGCATGACGCCTGGTATGTTTCCTCCAAGGATGTCGCCAATAACGTGCTGTACGTTGTGCAGGGGCATGATCATCCGGCCCTGCTGCGTGAGCGCTTGAACGCGATTGATGTGAACTGGATCGCCGAGTACTCGCCACAGACGAACTGGGTGTATACCGCCAAGCCGCGTTATCGTTCGTCGGACGAGCCGTGCCACATTGAGCAGGCTGACATGAAAACGGCGGAAATCGTGTTCGCGAGCCCGCAATGGGCGTTGACGCCGGGACAAAGCGTAGTGGTGTACGAATCCAGAGTGTGTCTTGGCGGGGGCATCATTGCTTGATCCAGATCTGGCTGCGTGCCGCCCACGCTTCACATTGTGCGATGTAATCACGTTTGCTTTTGGGCATCGCAACGCGGGCACGGGCGATATCGCTGATCAGATTGCGTCCGCGAACGATGAGTTGTTTGCCATCGGCAATGAGTTGGCTTTGCTGCGGCGTTGATCCCGGCATCCGCTGCGGAGAGAACGCAGCGAGATGTTCTCCGGCCACAACGAAGTCGGTCCAGATTTCAAAAATCGTCGAATCCGTACGCAGCGTTTCGCATTTGGCCTTGGCGGAAGTGGCCAGCACTGAAATTTCTTTGCCGATTCCCTGAAACAGCGGACTCGAGTCGAAGCTGCGGCGCATGGTTGTGGTGATCTGATCGATGCAGCGCAGGGCCTGCGCAATCTTGACGTAGCGGCTAGCGTAAAAATCCTCGATCGATATTGAAAATGCGCGGCAGGGCTCGCCCCATAGCTCATCGATTCCTTCTTCACCACTACGATGCAGCACCAGGCGGCCCAGCTCGAGCGCTTCCTGCAAGCACCGGCCGCATTCTTCGAGCAGCGGATGGTCGGCTGGAATGGCCTCACCCTTGGCCTGTGCATCCACCAGCTGCGTGAAGATGTCGGTCGTGTGGTTGAACAACGCGCCGGCAAGCATCGCTCCCTTGATGCGTCGGCGTTCGGGAAGTGTTTCGGCTTCGTATGAGGCTCGAGCTTCTCCAAGCCGGTAGCCGGGAACGTTGATGCCGTGTTCGACATGATTGAACAGGCGACGCGTGAGCGCCTCAATCAGTACGCGTTTTTCCTTCAGCGAATCCGCCGGCGGATCGTAGACCTTGATCCAGTAGCCGTCGTAGAACACTCGGCGGATGCCGTTGATTTCGCGCACGGTGCCATTGTCGACCGTGTCCGGTTTCATATGCGTGTGTGCTCAGGAAAGACTAACAGTACGGCGCACAGAGGCGCGCTTGATGCGCTGACGGCGCAATTTCAACAATACCTGGATGCGCCAGATCATCAACACCCCGAAATAACCAATCACTGCACTGCATACCGCCATCAGGAACGTGCCCAATACCAGCGGGCGGCCGATGCCGGTAAGCCAGTTAATGGTCTCTATGAACCAATGTACAGCGACGGCCGTATTTTCATCGACCAGATCGGAAGACGATGCGCCCGGCGGCAGAATGCTCGAACCGATGCGGTAGGCGAGCAGATAGATCGGACCGTAGGTGAAGGGGTTGCTGATCAACGTTGACAGCGTCGCCACCCACAGGTTGGCGCGTAGAGCCAGCGCCACGAGAGCAGCAGCTGGAATTTGCGCGAGTGGAATGAGAAGACCGAAAAATACGCCGATGGCTACGCCGCGCGCCACCGAGTTGCGATTCATGTACCACAGCAAGGGGTCGTGCACGCGGGGGCCGAGCCAGCGTAACAACCGGTTCTGTTTGATGCTTTCGCGAGTTGGCAGGTGGCGTTTGATCATGACCATATCAGGGCAGGTCACATTCTAACGCGTAAAATGCGTGCATTTGGAACGGTCTTTATTTGCGCTGACGGAGAGCAGCGCCTCCATGATAATGGAGAACCGATCCGTGTCGGTTGCGGTTAACCCTAGCTGCGGTTTTCTGGCGAGTGAGAATCAGGCCAGGTCGTGCGGAATGACTGCGCGCAAGACCGTTTGTGTTTCGTCATTGCGAACGCGATTGGTGAACCACCACAAACCGCCTTTCTTGACCGTCCATTCCGCTTCTTGGCCAGACAACAAAAGGGAGGCCAAGCGGCCAAGTATCGGCTGATGGCCCACGATCAGCACCGCATCGCGGCCGTCCGGCCAGCCCGCCGCGGCAAGAATGTCGGCCACGTTCCCATCGGGGCCGAGTGCGGGAATCTTTTCGAAATCATCGGTAAAGGCGCGCACGGTTTCAATCGTTCGTGTGGCGGGACTGGTCAGCACCCGCATGTTGCGCGGATGGTTTTCCTTTAGCCAAGAGGCGATCGCGCGTGCTTGTTTATGGCCACGCAACGTCAGCTCACGTGTGTGGTCGGGCAGGCCGTCGACGGCCTCGGCGTGACGCCAGAGAAGTAGATCCATGATGGGTTCCTGTGTTGCAAACTGCCTGATCATCGCTCCTCAATATTGCAAGCTGTTTACGGCGGATGCCTTGAGTACGCATGGTGAGGGGGCGAAGGGTCGGGTTAAAGGGTGAGTTGGCGAGCCTCCAGGCGCGGTATTTCACTGTAACGCGTCAGCGTGGTGGTGTATTGGACACGTCCGGCATGGAGTGCGTGCATAAGCGTGCCCACGGAGTCTGGTCGTGCGCGAGTAACGCGGTGGCGGCATCCGATGCGCGCTCCAGCATGTGTGCATGATGCGATGCATGCCAGCGGTTCACACAGGCGACGCCGGGCATGAGGGCGGGGTCGTCCTGGGCCCATTCGGTCAGAAGCGGATGGACATCGTCGAAACTTTGGAGAGTATCCAATGGACCTTGGATACGGTCGAGCGTTTGTAGATAGCGATCGGCCGCGTCGGCGGGCATCAGCGGAATGAAGAATTCCACGCCGTGGCGCAGCTGTTGAACGGCGATGCGCAGAGCCTGCCGATCTGAGAGGGCGCAATCAAGGGCGGTGTGATGAAGCGGCTGGGCTCGAATGCGCAGATTTTCAAGCTGCGTGGCTGCAAGATTCGACAAATCGGGGTGGGGATGTTCGTGCTCAGGCAGTTTGAACAGAGCCTCGGAAAATGCCAGCAGCCGCCGGCCCTGCGCAGCAAAGTCGAATGTATTGCCCACTTCACGGTGGGCCGTGGCGCGTGCATTGGCAAGCCGGGTGCACAATGGTTTCAGGGTGTCGGCCGGTGCGAGCTCGGCTGCGACAACGGCGGGGAGGACTTTTTCAGCGAAAGCGTCCAGGTCGCGCGTTGCGCCGATGTCTTTGGCGTGAGCCGTGAGACGCGCCGGCCAGTCGGTGACGAACTCTGGTGGGAGTACGTCCGCAAAGATGCGGATCAATGAACGTAGCCGGTCCAGCGAAGCGCACAGTGGATACAGGAATTCCGTCGTGTCGTTGTTGAGCGCACCGGTTACGTTGGCCTGCCATTGGCGCATGCAGCTGGAAGCGAGTTCCCGAAAGGCGCTCAGCGGGCTCATTGAGGCGCTGATTGCGGAGGCGTGCGCATGTACCGGCTGGAGCGGGGTGTTGAGGTGGAGCCGGTAACCGCGTTCGGCTTTGCTGCGGTCGTCCGGCAATAGCGGCAGGTCTGCGCTCAGTCGGAGGGCGAATTGCAGTAGATCGAGCGCCTCACCGCGCACCAGTTCAAGCTCAAGTTCGCACAGCGATTCGGTGCGTTCGCCCGCAGCAATTTCACCGATGTCGAGCATCAGGTGAATCTCGATGCCTGATTTTGGCGTATGGCGGCGCGTTTCGCGGCGAAAGTGGGTGGAAAAAACGGGTACGAGAGCATCGACGCTGCGTTGCAGAAGCTGTCGGACGCGTTCGTCGTCCACCTTGCTGAAATCGAATGCGCCGCGATAAGGCTGTTCCCATTCCGGTCTGCTGCTCAGGCCGGCGGTCGAAGTCGAGGCAGATTTGACGG
>Ga0209075_1001416_pt1 | contig 22478 bp, 19 predicted proteins | sample Stecom2011_FD_187523 | JGI IMG/M metagenome (GOLD analysis project Ga0209075, IMG submission 187523) | Agricultural soil microbial communities from Utah to study Nitrogen management - Steer compost 2011 (SPAdes) (version 2) | ecosystem: Environmental > Terrestrial > Soil > Agricultural land...
AAATGGAAGAATGTATGTTCTGGAACTGAGGAGTTATATGCAGGACTTAGAAGCCACCGGGGAGCTGCTTCCCACCAGCCGGATCTCCCGATGGGAGGACTTGGACAACGATGGCGTCTATGAGACGGGCGTAGTCTTTCTGGACAGTTTGGTTTTTCCCCGATTTGTGGTGCCGTTTGGGCCCAATACCATCTTAAGCATGGAATCCAATGAGGACCATGTGTATAAATATACCGATACCGATGGAGACGGAAAGTCGGACAAAAAAGAACTCTTCGCTTCCGGCCTCGGCCGATCAGGAAATGTCGAACATCAAACAAGCTTCCTGACCTGGGCGATGGACAATTGGATGTATAGCACCTACAATTCCCAAAGGATCCGCTGGACCCCGGATGGAGTGATCCAGGAGCCGACCGGCAATCCATATGGGCAGTGGGGCGTGACTCAGGACAATTACGGCCAAGTCTGGTTTCAGGATGGTGCAGGCGGGGTGCCTACTAATTTTCAATTCCCGCTTGTTTATGGGAATTTTCAGGTGCCGGGCCAATTCCGGGAAGGGTTCAGGGTGCCTTACAGTCTGGTCAAGCTGGCAGATTTCGAACCCGGCATGCGGGAAACAAAACCTGACGGCTCCCTCAGCAATGTTACAGGCGCTGCGGGAAACGACGTGTTTAGAGGGGATCGTTTACCCAAGGAACTGGTGGGTGAATATTTCTATGGAGAACCAGTGGGAAGGATTATTAGGCAGGTATCCTCCCAAAAAGAAGAGGGGCTGACCTATGTTCAAAACACTTATATCGACGCTGAGTCAGAGTTTATCCAATCTACTGATCCTCTCTTTCGCCCCACGGATATTGCGACAGCACCGGACGGTACCATGTATATTGTGGACATGTACCGCGGAATCATCCAAGAAGGCAACTGGACCCAGGAAGGAAGTTATCTAAGGACCAAGATCCTCCAATACCAGATGGATGATATCATAGAAAACGGTAGAATATGGCGAGTCACTTATGAAGGTATGCCACGCGACACCAAAAAACCCAGAATGTTTGAAGAATCCTCTGCAGAACTGGTCGCCCATCTCGACCACCCCAATGGTTGGTGGCGTGACAAAGCCCAGCAATTGTTGATATTGAGACAGGATAAATCAGTGGCCAATGAATTGGTGAAAATGATCAATGCTTCAACCAATGAACTTGCCCGTATCCATGCCCTTTGGACCTTGGAAGGCTTAAGGATATTGGATGCTGGAATGGTTAAACAATTAATGAAAGACCCCAACCCCAACATCCGTATCCAAGCTCTTAGAGCAAGTGAGAGCTTATACAAATACGGAGAGAAAAGTCTTGAGGAAGACTACAGAAAACTAATAACAGACAAGGACCCCGCCGTGGCCATACAAGCCCTTCAAAGCGCCTACATTTTGAAGGTAGATGAGGCGGAAAAACTTCTTCAATCCTCCCTCCAATCCAACAAAGCTAAAGGGGTGCAGTTGGTAGCTGGGCAAATCCTTGAAAAAATGGAAGAAGCCAAAAAGCTGGCGGAAACCCGCTATTCGGCTGAAGAACGGGAGCTTTTTAATCAGGGAAAGACCGTCTTTGACAGCTATTGTGCCACCTGTCACGGCGTTAAAGGATTGGGCACTCCCATCGGAGGATCAGGCGGAGAACTTCTGGCCCCTGCTTTTTCCGGTTCGCCCCGTATCCAGGGACACCCTGAATACGCAGTAAAAACCTTACTACATGGCTTGACCGGAGCTATCGAGGGTAAAGAATACGAGGGCGTTATGATTGCCATGGATGAAAATGATGACCAGTGGGTGGCAGCCGTCGTCTCCTACATCCGCAACGATTTTGGAAACCAGGCGAGCTTTGTTTCTCCTGAATATGTCGCACAAGTGAGGCGTGACACCCAGGAAAGAACAAGCAATTATGGCTATGATGAACTGATCGGGGAGATTCCCAAAGCCATGTTTCCCCAAGACAACTGGAAGGTAACCGCCAGCAGTACCGCCCTGCAAGGGGTTGGCTCAACCAGAGACCCGTCCTACGCCTTTAGCTTTAAGGGTTGGAAGACAGAGACTACCCAAGAACCAGGAATGTGGTTTCAGATCGAGCTACCGACCCCCAGCGACCTGACGGAAATTCAGTTTGATGCGGGGGAAGAAGAATTTCCCAAAAGATACAAGGTATCGGTTTCAGAGGATGGAAACACTTGGAGAAAGGTAGCCGATGGCACCGGAGGCAAAGGCAATAACGGGATCAGCTGGAAAGACCAGACTAAAGCAAAATATCTCCGCATGGAGATCGTAGAAGGAAGTGACAAAGCTTGGGCAATGCGGAAGCTGAGCCTTTATTCCAGGTAACTTTTCAACTTCTTTGTGTGCTTTGTGCCTCTGTGGTTAATGTTTATCTCCTTTTCTGGCAGGTGCTCCTGTTTCGTTTCTGTTATTTTACCACAAAGCCACAGAGTGCACAGCGTTTCTTTGTGTGCTTTGCGCCTCGTAAGTTAAAATTCAAACCAAATGGCCTCAAGTGCTGTTAGGGAACACTTAGGACCTTTGGGCAAGACTTGGCGAAAAAAATAAAAGATATGGAAAAGAAAAAACTGGCTATAGTAGGAAGCGGACTACTGGCCGAGATTGTCGTTGATGCGTGGCTAAATGGCCTATTACCAGATTATCGGATTGTAGGATTATACTCCCGTACGGAAGAAAACACCCAAAAGCTTGCAGACAAAGCAAATAAGTCTGGCGCAGACAATACCTGCTCTTCCTGCCTTTCCCTTCAAGAATTACTGGACTTAAAACCGGATTATATTGTAGAATCTGCCTCACCGGCAGCGATGAAGGAACTTGCCTTGCCTGCTTTACAGAACGGATCCTCTATCGTCACCTTATCCATCGGCGTATTTTCCGACGAGGAATTCTATGCGGAAGTGAAAGAAGCCGCCCGCAGCAACAATGTGCGGGTACACTTGGTTTCGGGTGCCATTGGAGGCTTTGATGTGTTGCGGACCGTCTCGCTGATGGGTGCCTGTGAGGCCTCTATCGCTACAGAAAAAGGGCCCGGTTCTCTAAAGGGTACCGCTGTCTATGATGAAGCCTTACAAGCGGAAAAGCGTGAAGTTTTTGCCGGTAACGCTAAGGAGGCCATTGCGCTTTTCCCCACCAAAGTCAATGTTGCGGTCGCCGCTTCACTGGCCTCAGTGGGGCCGACGGATATGAACGTATCAGTGACCTCCACCCCGGGATTCATTGGCGATGACCACCGGATCGAAATCAAAAGCGAGCAGGTGCATGCCATTGTCGACGTCTACAGCAAGACGGCAGAGATCGCAGGATGGAGCGTCGTGAACACCCTACGCAACATTACCTCACCGATTGTATTCTGATAGATTGGCCAGGACCTTTTCGCTCAGGCGGTCAAAAGCCTGGCGGGTTCGCCCTGAAGAAACGCCCATGCAGCGGACATGGGGATGACTCAGGAATTTTTCTCCGCCCAAAGCCCCTGGTGTATCGCAATAGCAAAGGTTATCCCCTTCCAGCCAGTGGGCAAATGGAGCCTCCTCCCAGGCAGGGGATAGCCCCGTGTTGAATAAAATCTTACGGTTGCCCAGATGCTCGAATTCTTCTTCTCCCAATAAAACGGTATTCTTGTTTAGGCAGGTGATCACCACTTCGTTTTGGGACAGCAATTCTCCCAAAGGCATAAAACGGTATCCTTTTTCACGCGCCTCTGCCTTTTCGCTGCGGGCAAAATAAGTAATCTCCGCCCCGAAGAAACTAAGCGCATCGGCTATCATCCCGCCGGATTTGCCTAATCCGACGATGCCGACCTTTAATCTGGTTATTTCCCTTGGCACCCCGTCCCAGGGCACGGCGGGGCTTCCGTCTGGATTGGCTCCGAAGCCATGAAGGCAACGGACGAGTTCGCTGACCACATATTCCACAACTCCCTCGTCCCCGTAATCGCGGATTCCAGTCACCGTTATTCCCCTCGTATTAGCATAGCGGATATCCACGTTGGCGGATTCTGGCGAATACAGGGAGCAGCACATGCCGATATATTCAACGTGAGGGCATTTTTCCAATGCCTCCCTGCCAAGGGTCGAAGTATAGCTAAGCAAGACCGCATCGGAATCTCCAATTCGCTTTACAATCTCTTCAACATCGGCAGGAATATCATCGTACAAGACCACCTCATGAGCAAAGTCGTGTAACTGCTTTTCCGCAGAAGGAACCAAACTTAACGGCTCAATGCCTACTATTTTTTTAAACATCATCCTCTATTTTTCCAGTAATAAGCAAAGGTACAGGGAAGAACGTCAAATCCTTGAAAAGATGACAAATCCTGGTCAGTTGCGGTGAGTTTTATGGCATCCGAAAAAGCCTTCTTGATCTTTCAGAACGCTGACCCTTAACGCTATTCGGAATTGCAAACCCAAGGCTATTCGGAATTTATAATTCCGAATCCAGATAGAGGGGATTTCTAATTCCCCTACTAACAGCAGACATACAAATCAATTCCTCAACCCCCGATTCTATGATTGAAAATTCTTTTTGTCTCAGGTTCGGGATTGCAAATCCCGAGAAGCAAAGAGCCAATGGCTTTCGTGATTTTTTTTCGTAACTTCGAAAAGTTACTGCTTTTCAACTCGCAAGGATTCACCAAATGAAAAAAGGAAGAGATATCGCAATGGTTGTCAATCAGGTTCCAATGGAAGATGAAGACCATCTGGACGTGATGTTTTGGCTAAGCAGGTCTGTTGCCGAGAGATTGGCGGAAGTCGCCCGCTTAAGAAAAAATTACTATTACTGGAAGGAAGGGGGATTTCCCGAACAAATTGAAAAAGTAGTCCAATATAGAGAGTTATGATATTTGAGCAGGACTTTATCGATTTTATTGAATTACTTAATCTCCACCGCGTGGAATATATGGTAATTGGGGCTCATGCCCTCGCCTATCACGGCCGGCCAAGACATACAGGCGATTTAGATGTTTGGATTAAGCCGAGTGAGGAAAATGCTTCCAAGATGATCGCTGTTATTAACGACTTTGGCTTTGGGTCTTTAGGGATAATTGAGCAGGATTTTTTAAAAAATAATTTTGTCACTCAACTAGGATATCCTCCGCTTAGAATAGATATCTTAAATTCCATCTCCGGAATCGGTTTTGATGAAGCTTATGAGAACAAAGTTCAAGGGAGTGTTGGAAATCTTAGCGTCAGCTTCATCAATGTCCAAGAATTTATCAAAAACAAAGAAGCATCCGGGAGGCCAAAAGATTGGGGCGATATTGCCGCGTTAAAAACTATAGAAAGAAAGAAGTGATTTGCACTTCCTTCTTTCTGTTAAAAATCTAAGCGCTATTTAGGTGTCGGCGCATGGGCGGCGATCAGGCCCTCTTTTTTAAGTTCTTCCCAAAAATCCACCGGAATTTTTGCCGTCATGGAAGCTACATTGGCTTTGGCCTGATCGGCGTGACGTGTGCCTGGAATGACAGCTGCAACTACCTCCGGGGCGGCAGCAAACTGCAAGGCCGCTGTCCGTACGTCCACCCCATGTGCCTGGGCAATACGGCTTATTTTCTCCCTTTTCTCCAAAAAGGCTGGGGGAATATCCGTGGAATAATTGTACCGGTCTATGCCGGCGAGGAATCCTGAATTCAGCGCCGCTCCCGAAACAATGGACACGTCATGCTGCTCACAGGCCGGAAACAGTCGATCCAGGGCATCTTCATGCTCTATCAGTGAATAGATGGTGGCAGAAAGGAAAATATCCGGATCGGCGACCTCAAGCGTTTTTAGTATAGGATCAACCGTATTTACCCCCAAGCCCCAAGCCTTGATCAGTCCTTCCTCCCGCATCTTGGTCAGCTCGGGCATGGCACCTTTTTCTGCAATCTTAAAGTATTCCGTCCAATTGTCTTTCATATCCCCATTATCCGGAGACAGATCATGAATAAAAACAATGTCTATGCTCTCTATCCCCAGACGTTGCAAACTGTCCTCAATCGACCGTCTTGTCCCCGATGCACTGTAGTCATATTCGTAGGTGAAGGGAGAAGGTTCCTGCCACATGGTCGGGGGAATATCCTTGGATGCTTTTAGCAGGCGGCCTATCTTGGTCGAAAGAATATAATCTTCCCGCTTATGGTTGTGGAGAAAATGTCCGAACCTCCGCTCGCTCAGTCCCAAGCCATACCATGGGGAAGTGTCGAAATACCGGACCCCGGCTTCCCAAGCCCCTTCCATGGCCTCTTGAGCCTGCTGGTCAGTGGTGGGACGGAAGGCATTTCCTATGGCCACCCCTCCCAACCCGAAGTTCTGTTCGAGTTTAAATTTCTTTCTTTTTTGGTCTTTTTGACCAGCTGGCTCCCCGGCTGATCCTCCGGAAAATACAGGATCGGCTCCCGCAAAGACAGGAATTACCGGAGCCAATCCGGCGACGGCTGCTGCTTTCGCACTTGTTGACATAAAATCTCTTCTTGTTGACATGGCTGTTGATTTAGAAATGACACTGTAAACTGTAAAGGGAGGGCTCCTCCCATGCCTGCGTTCTTTATATCAAAATCTGATCCAGTGGGATTGGTATTGAATATAACGCGATTTTCGCCATCCAATGCCACGTTCGGTGTCCCCACCTACTAGGGCAAAAAACTTTAACCATTCAGGTATTGAGGAACATTAAGTTATTCTCTTAGTGTTCCTTAACTTCTCAACGGCTCAATATAGTTTGGAATATTAATACAGACGGCCCAAATTTTTTTTAGGCATTTCATTCAATCCTCCTACCCCCGGCCTAATCATAGCACCAATATCCGCCCATCTCCTCCATCTTCCTATTTATCTAGCCTATATTCCTACCTACTAAACCATCAAACCGCCCCACCGGGCCATATTCCTGCCAATCTGCCCTATATTCCGGCCATTCCGCCCTACTAACCGTGTACATCGCCCATTTTACCGCCCAAATCGGCTATATTCCGGCCTGGCGGCCCGCTGTACCGCCCAAACCATCCATAAAATTTGGCCATCTGAGCATCTCCCGACCATATCCCCAATCAAATTTGGTAAGTCACCTACCTCCCGCAATAACTCGCCATAAAACGGAGCGAACGAGGATAATTCTGCAAAAAAATAAATCGTTTCTTATCCCACAAGTATTTTAATGTGAAAAAAAACTTATATTAGATGGATTGTTTTACTTTTTGCTAAGCCAACGTACTAAAATTCTGAAGATAGTTTACTCAAATATTGTTCTCTTCTAAATTTTATTATTATGGGTATTGGATTAGTTCCCTCAGAATCAAAATTCCTGGAACGCTCAAGGACAGCGTTGGTCAATGCAGCATCAAATGCCGAAATCAGGTCGAGGATAGCGAAGTTCGGCATGAATGAAGAGAAGCTGCAGGAAGGCCTCAACATGCATGACAGGGCCAGCAGACAAAAAGACCGACACGAAAAAGAAGGCATCGATTCCCGCCTGGCTTCGAATGCTTACCGCCAATTGTTCGAAGAGCTGCAGGCTCTATTTAAAAGACACCGGGACCTGGTCCGGATCTACTTCAAAAGAAAGCCGGACATCCTGATCCGCCTCGGGGTCAGCGGCAGGCTCCCGACGAGGTACAATGAGTTTTTTGACCGGTTTGGGCAATTCTACGAGACTATCCAAAACAATCCAGACCTACAGGAGCTTGTTCTCCCACTTGACATCAATTCAGACACCGTATCCGAATGTCTGGACAAGCTCCAGGAGCTGCTTACCGCCAGATCGGGCTTTGACAATGAATTTGCGGAGCTGCAGGATGCTACCCAGGAGAAAAACCGCCTCCTGCTGGAACTTAAGGAATGGATGGATGACTTTGACACCATCGCAAAGGTGGCGCTATATGACAATCCCCAGCTTTTGGAGGCATTGGGGATATTTGTACGGAGTTGAGGAACTTGCCTGCATTCGCTGACATAGTAGGTTAACACGATAAAATGGTTTCGATGCGAAATTCCGATTTCAGATCCCGGGATTTCTACCCCCCTACTTAGCATAGCCAGAAAACCAGAGATCCGTTAATTCCTCATTACAAAAAAAGGGTTCGAAATTTCACATTCGAACCCTTTCTTAACGGCTTGATAAAGTGGCAAATTCTACCGCCTTTCTATTGGACCATCCGGTTATTTCACCTCCCCTACCATGGCAATTGCCTGTTCGGTCAGTTCCCGGATCTTGCTGTAGTTCTTTTCTTCCAGCAATTGCTTGCTGACCAGGTTACTGCCCATTCCTACGGCACATACACCCGCTTTAAACCATTTACCGATATTCTCCGAATCCAGGGAAACCCCACCTGTGGGCATAAACAACAGATCGGGGAACAACGCCTTGATGGCGCCCATAAATTCCGGTCCCAGGATATTTCCGGGGAAAAGCTTGATCATCTTCGCACCCAGGTTTTCGGCCCGGATGATCTCGGAAGGTGTCATACATCCGGGTATCCACAGCATACCCTCTTTGTCGGCTACCGCAGCCACTTCTTCAATCAGCCCGGGACAGATGATAAAGTCCGCTCCTGCCGCTATGTAAGTTTCCGCCATTTGGGCATTTTTGATGGTTCCGATACCCAGATAGAGATCCTTCATCTCCTGATCCCTTATCTCAACCATTTTTTTGAAATTACGGAGGGCGGCCTCACCGCGGTTGGTGTATTCCACCATACGGATCCCAGCTGCATATAGGGCTTTTAATACTTCTATACTTACTTCTGTGTCTTGGGTAAAATATAGCGGCAATACCCCTTGCTCGGGGATCCGCTTCAATAGCTCTTCTTTCTTGTTCATGATGCGTGTTGAAATGAAATACCCCGTGAATAACACGGGGCATTAATGGAAATAAAATCTCGTACTGCGTCAATACTGATAAAATTTCTCCTCCCACCGATTAGCGGTCCGCCGGAAATCATTTGCTTACCCCGTCTAGCAGCGGTTGCCCGATTCTACTGAGCGGGAGATAGCTAGCCATTCATCAGTTAATGAACGTCAGTTATTCTCGCTTGCAGATTATATCTTGACCTTCACCACCAGCTTTTTGATGTTGCCTTCACTGATCATCGGGGCATGTACATCTTCTGGAAAGAGGACGACAAACTGCCCAGCCTTCAGCTGAAAGTACATGTCAGGGGAATCATTGTAAAAGAGCACATCTTTTTCAGCGTTGTAATCCCCCTTTGGGGCCCTGCAATCCGCCCGTGGCTTCCACCCGATCTGTTCATCTCCCTGGATACACACCTGGATGTCAATATGAGCGTTATGACACTCAAATTTCTCCAAGGATTCAGCGGCAGTTTTACCGGCCTTGTCCATGACCACGGCCTTCAGTTCTTCTCCTGCAATTTCGTAGTTGCCAGGCTCCATGGCATCCAGATCCTGGTTGGCTATGAATTCGAAAGCTTCCGAAAACAACGGGTGGATGCAACTGTATTTTCCTGAATTGGTTAAGGTATCTATAATCATAGCTTAATGTTAAATCGTTGGTATAGACTAACGTTGTACCCTTCCGCTGGCATCGCCGCCCATGAGTAACTTAACTTCGCTAACTGTAGCATGGTTGAGGTCACCGGGTATGGTGTGTTTCAATGCCGAAGCCGCTACGCCAAATTCCGCCGCATCCTTCATGGCCATTTCGGTCACCAAGCCGTAGATAAATCCGCTGGCAAAGGAATCACCGCTCCCAACCCTGTCGACTATTCTTACATTGTATTCTTTGGTATGGTAAAATTCATTCCCATCATAAACCAAGGCACTCCATCCATTATCAGAGGCACTATGGCTTTCTCTTAAGGTTGAGGCGATGTACTTGAAACCGAATTTCTCCTTCATTTGCTGGAACACATCTTTGTAACCGTCAAGGTTAAGTTCCCCTTTGGTCACATCGGTACCTTTGCCTACAAAACCAAGCGTGGTCTCCGCATCTTCCTCATTGCCTATACACACATCCACATATTGGCAAAGTCTTGTCATCACCTCTCTCGCCTTTTCTTTGCTCCACAGCTTCTTTCGGTAGTTCAGGTCAATGCTGGTTGTGATGCCTTTGGCTTTGGCCGCTTTCAAAGCTGCCTCTGTAAGCTCGGCTGCTTTGTCACTTAAAGCGGGGGTTATGCCTGTAGTGTGGAACCAAGAGGCTCCTTCAAAGATTTTGTCGAAATCGAATTCTGAAACATCAGCCCCGGCAATAGCTGCATCGGCCCGGTCATAAACCACTTGAGAAGCCCTAGAAGAAGCGCCTGTTTCCAGAAAATAGATCCCAAGTCTATTGCCACCCCGGGCCACGAACTGGGTATCCACCCCATATCTTCTTAGGTGATTGATAGCTGACTGACCTATTGGATTGTCCGGCACTTTGGAAACAAAGGTGCCTTGAAGCCCATAATTGCAGAGCGCGGCAGCCACATTGGCCTCGCCGCCACCATAGGTGATATCGAAGCTATCTGCCTGTACAAATCTTTTGAAATCCGGCGTAGACAATCTAAGCATGATTTCCCCAAGGGTTACCACTTTTTTTGACATGATTATATATGATTTAATTGTTAAAAGTTATCAAGCAGTATAGTTTTCTGGTTCAATATAGGAGTTTTGTATCAGCCGACCCGTCTCTACAATCCAAACAAAGAAGGCAACCAAAGGCTCAATTGAGGCCAAATGGTAATCATAATCAACCCAAATATCATGGCCAAGAAGAAAGGAAGAATCGGCAGGAATACCTTAGCAATGGTCGTCTTGGCCACCCCTACTCCAATGAACAGCACGGAACCCACCGGTGGAGTACATACCCCGATACAAAGGTTGGTCACCATGATAATTCCAAAATGGATAGGATCAATGCCCAAGGACACCACAACTGGAAGGAAAATCGGCGTAAATATCAATACCGCGGGCGTCATATCCATAAACAAACCCACAAACAACAGGATGAGATTGATGATAATCAATACGACAAATTTGTTGTCGCTCAAGGTGAGGAGCGCACTGCTGATGGACTGGGGAATATCTTCGCTGGACATCACCCAGGACATGCTCATCGATGTAGCGATCAGAAGTAATACAATTGCCGTAGTCTCGGAAGCTTTCAGTAAGATAGACGGAACCTCCTTAACTTTAAGCTCTTTATAAAAGAAAGACAGTGCCAAGGTATAAATTACCGCTATGGCAGAAGCTTCCGTTGCAGTAAATGCCCCTATCACAATTCCACCTATTACAATAACCAATAATAGCAAGCTAGGAAACGCCCTTACCATTTTAATAGCCAGCTCCTTCCAAGAAGTTACGTCACCCAAAGGAAGTTTGTGTTTTTTTATAAATACCGCTGCAACTCCCATTAACAGTAGCCCGATAAGTAATCCGGGGATGTATCCGGCAATAAACAAGGCCCCAATGGACACTCCTCCACTAGCTAGGGAATAAACGATCAGGATATTGGAAGGGGGAATAATTAATCCTGTAGTGGAAGCGGTGATATTTACCGCTGCCCCTAATTCCCTAGGATAACCTTCGTTCTCCATTCGTGGACCGAGGATGCCTCCGATCGCAGATGCGGCAGCCACCGCCGAGCCGGCTATGGCACCAAAAAGCATTGAAGCTATGACGTTGACATACAATAAGCCCCCGGGGAGCCGCCCAGTTAATGCCTTGGCCAGATCAATCAGCCGGCTGGCTATGCCCCCTTTGTTCATTATTTCACCCGCCAATACAAAGAACGGAATGGCCAGAAGGGAAAAGCTGTCTAGACCAGTGCCCATCCTCTGGGCAATGGTTGTGGCAGCAGGTACAGTGGCGACAGTCACCAACAGGGTGACAAAGCCTGAAAGTCCGAGGCTCCATGCAACGGGAACGCCCAGTACCATCAGTGAAACAAATATGACTACAAGAATAATTATGCTGATGTATTCCATTTCAAATAGAGAGGTTAATCGGGTTTAGTGTTTAAAAGTAGCTTAACATTAGAAAGCTGATAGTAAAGGATCAGTAAACCACTAAAGGGAATTATAGAATAAACGTAGGCCAAAGGAACTTGAAGGGTAGCGGATTTTTGTTGCAACACAAAAGTGATATACACCAGATTGGCTCCCCCCAATACCATCACAGGCAGTACAAAGGCAATGACAACGATATGGATGAATACCAGCAACCGTGTTTTCCCTCTTCCGGAGAGTTTCTGCGGAAGGAGGTCAATGGCCAAATGCTTATCTTTTCCCGCCACATAGGCTGCACCCAACATTCCCAACCAGATCAGCATATAACGGGAAAGTTCATCCGTAAAAGAACTTGGCGATTGAAAAATATATCGAGACACTACCTGCCATGTCACATTGATTACCATGACTCCCAGAATGATGACTAATAGGTGAGCAACGGTCTTATCTACCTTCTCTCTAAAGGTATTCGGGTTTACTTCATTCATGGTTTTTAATTTGTTCGATCAAATCATGTAATTCAGGTTCGTTGTCACGGTAATAGGCGTACATGGATTCTACGGATTCTTTAAAAGCATCCAATTCAGGGTAAGTGACTGTTACCCCGGCTTCTTCCAGGATTTTCATAGATTCGGCTACGGACTCTGCCCAGATTTTATATTCGAATACAGCCGATTCGTCAGCAGCCTCCTGTAGCCATATCCTCTCCTGATCAGACAGTCTTTCCCATAGCTTGGTGCTGACGATCATCATATCAGGTACAGCCGTATGTTCGTTGATGGTATAAAATTTACATACTTCATAATGTCGTGAGGTTACCAAGCTGGGAGGGTTGTTCTCTGCACCGTCCACTATCCCTTGTTGCAAGGCGGTATAAAGCTCCCCCCAAGAAACCGGCGTAGGCGATCCGCCAAAGCTTTTGACCATTTGGATCGCTGTTGGGCTTTCCATGGTTCTTATTTTCATTCCTGAAAGATCGGAGGGGTGATTGATGGGTTTGTTTTTAGTGTAAAAGCTTCTTTTCCCTGCATCGTAAAAGCACAAGCCTTTAAACCAGAATTGCTCTCCCTCATTCAATAAAGATTTACCTATGGGGCCGCTGAGAACCCTTTGCCGATGTTCATCATCACGAAAGATGTAGGGCTGGCTTAACACCTGGAGTTTGGGAGCAAAGCTTTCCACCACTGCGGTAGATACCTTGGTCATCCCTACGCTGCCGATTTGGAGGAGTTCCATCAGCTCACGTTCGGTGCCCAGTTGCTGGTTGGGATAGACTTGTACCACCATTTCTCCACCGGATTTCTCCTCCACCCTTTCGGCTAAGAAAACCATGGCTTCATGAACGGGGTGACTGGTGTCGAGGCCATGACCAAGCTTGATATACCTTACTCCCCCTGGCCCTTCACAAGATAGGCAAAGCGACAGAAGAAATATTGCCGGCCACAATTTGAAAAAAGTAGACCATTTAGGTTTATTGCTAATTGACATTATAATTGGGTTTAACTTTTATTCTTGATCTCCTGAACCAGTGCCAGGGCCTTGCTGATTTCCTGTTCCAGTGTAAGGTAATCTTTGTTCTGGATCCACTCTTTTTTGAACAATTGGGAACCCATGCCGACGCAGACGACCCCGGCCTTAAACCATGCTTCCAAATTTTGTTGGGTAGGTTCTACTCCTCCGGTTGGCATCATAGGGACTTGGGGGAACACAGCTTTCACTGAAGAAATAAACGCTGGTCCCAACACATTCCCCGGAAAGGCTTTGATTATTTGCGCCCCCAGTTCCTTGGCATTGAAGATTTCGGTAACGGTACCGCAACCGGGGATCCACAGGACTTGTTGTGAATTGCAATAAACCCCAATAGTAGGAATAAATGCTGGAGAAACAATAAAATGGGCCCCTGCATGGAGGAATTTCTTCGCATCCTCATCCGTAAAAATGGTACCTATGCCCAAGATCAGATCATGATATTCCTGCGCGTGTACCGATAGCTGTTCAAAAACCTCAAGGGCATTTTCACCTCTGTTGGTGAACTCAAAAACCCTGACTCCGGCCCGGTAGGAGGCGTCTAGAACATTTTTTGCCGTTTCGATATCGGTATGGTTAAATACAGGAACCAATCCTGTAGTCTTCATCACCGTCAAAATTTGTTGATCACTAAATTTCATATGCTTTTATCTTAACAATTTTCCAACATTTTCTCCCTTGACCAGATGGTCGACCTCTTCCACCGACACAAAATTCTCATCGCCTGGAATAGAGTGTTTCAATACCGAAGAAGCCACCGCATATTCCAGTGCATCTTGATCTCCCCTGTTTAACAGGCCATAGATCAATCCAGCCATAAAGGCATCCCCTCCCCCAACCCGGTCAATGATATCATGCATCTCATAGGTTTTTGAATGTAACAGTTCTTTCCCGTCCCACAGCACTGCCGACAGGTTGTTATGGGAGGAACTGACAGCATCTCTTTGGGTGGTAGAAATACGTTTGATGGTGGGGTATTTTTCCTGGACCCTCCTGCAAGCTTGGATATAATCCTTTTCTTGTATATCTAGGCAATTTTCGAAATCCGTCAGACCGGCAATGATTACATCGGTGTTTCGGATCAATTCAGGCATTACGTCTACCGGGGATTTCCCATACTGCCAAAGATTCCTCCGATAGTTGATGTCGCCACTGATCATTACCCCATGCTTCCGTGCGGCTTCCACCGCATCCAGGCACAATAATGCTGCTGAAGCAGAGATCGCTGGGGTAATGCCTGTCCAGTGAAACCAATCCGCCCCCTCGAAGACAGCATCCCAATCCACCAAAGAAGAATCAAAAAGGGAAAATGCCGAATTGAAGCGGTCATAGATGACCTTGGAGGATCTTTGCATAGCCCCTTTCTCGAGGAAATATGTCCCCATCCTTCCTTCAGTAAAAAATATAAAAGAGGTATCAATACCAGAGGCCCGGAGATAGCTGAGGGCAGCTTTGCCGAGGTCATGATTTGGGAAGGCAGAGATATGAGCCACAGAAAAACCCCAATTTGACAATGATCCCGCTACATTGGCTTCTGCGCCTCCAAACACCATATGGTAGTCCTTGGCCTGCGTGAACCTTTCATGCGACTTGGTCGAGAACCTCATCATTACTTCACCGAGAGTAATAATCCTTTTCTGCTTCAACTTTTGTGGATTAATTTGGGGTTTTTATTTTCAATTGCCCAAAACTAACCTAGATTTGAAAAATAAACAGTAATTTCATCAATATCTTTTGTAATAATTTCTTCAATGCAATCGATTGCTTCGTCTATCCTATTATATTAATGTTACATACTATTTTAAAAATTCATCCTAAAGACAATGTTTTGGTTGCCCTTACCGATTTGCGGGCTGGAGAACGGGTTGTCTATCAAGGAAACGAGATAATTTTAACCCGGGATGTGCCCGCCAAACACAAGTTTGCTGAAGAGGAGCTCCATAAGGATCAGGAAATCTTTATGTATGGGATAGTTGTGGCGAAGGCGTTGTATGAAATAGCCAAAGGCGAGGTGCTCACCACCCAGAATATCGCGCATAAAACCGCCGAGTACACCGGGAAACGCCAAGATTTTCACTGGCAGGCACCCAATGTGGACAAATGGCGGCATAGAACATTTCAGGGTTACCACCGGACGGACGGCCAGGTCGGCACGGCCAATTATTGGATAGTTGTCCCCCTTGTTTTCTGTGAAAACAGAAACGTAGAAGTCATCAAGCAGGCCTTTGTGGAAGAGCTGGGTTTTGAAAAACCCAACCCATTCAAAGCTTACGTACAACAGATGAGCGCGCTTTATGCCAAAGGCGAAAAAGATAAAATCCAATCTCTCACCATAGAAACTGCAGAACAAGGACGGGAGAAGAGGATCTTCCCAAATGTTGATGGAATCAAATTCCTTACCCACCAGGGAGGATGTGGCGGAACACGCCAAGACTCAGAAGCCTTGTGCGCACTGATTGCAGGATATATCAACAACCCTAACGTTGCCGGTGCCACAATTCTTAGCCTGGGCTGTCAAAACGCCCAACCTTCCATACTTAAGGAAAAGCTTAACCACATTGATCCGAACTTCAGTAAGCCGGTTATTATTCTCGAACAACAAAAAGAGGGTACAGAACTTTCGCTTCTTACCACCGCCATCCAAAAGACTTTTCTTGCACTTGCCGATGCCGATCAATTAAGAAGGGCTCCTGCGCCTTTGAGCAAACTGACCATCGGATTGGAATGTGGCGGATCAGACGGCTTTTCCGGTATTTCAGCCAACCCTGCGGTGGGCCATGTTTCTGATTTGGTGGTAGCCTTGGGCGGCAAAACCATCCTTTCCGAATTCCCCGAACTTTGTGGTGTTGAACAGGAACTGATTAACCGCTGCGTCACGGATGAAGCGGCAGAAAGATTTGTGAAGTTGATGCGCGCCTACTCCGCATCCGCCGAAGCCGTAGGTTCTGGGTTTGATATGAACCCCAGTCCTGGAAACATCAAAGATGGACTAATCACGGATGCCATCAAATCGGCGGGGGCCGCCAAAAAGGGAGGAACCTCTCCTATTGTGGATATTTTGGATTACACCGAAATAGCAACAGAACCGGGTCTTAATTTGCTGTGTACCCCCGGAAACGATGTGGAAAGCACCACAGCAATGGCCGCTTCAGGATGCAACGTGATGCTTTTCACGACCGGATTAGGAACTCCGACCGGCAATCCGGTAACGCCCGTCATCAAAGTTTCTTCCAATAATAAACTTTCAGAAAAAATGCCGGACATAATTGATGTTAATACCGGAAGCATAATTTCGGGAGAAAAAACCATTCCCGAAGTGGGAGAAGAAATGCTCGATTTTATCATCGAAGTTGCCAGCGGAAATATCGTCCCAAAGGCAGTCCGGCTTAATCAGGATGATTTTATACCTTGGAAAAGAGGAGTATCTCTTTAGATTTTTAATATGCTAACTAAGTAAATATGACCAACCAATTTTCAGTCACTAACAAAAATATCATTCTAAGTGGCGCAACAGGTGTTTTAGGAAAAGCCATTGCTTCTCATCTTGCCCAGGAAGGGGCCAACATAATCATTTTGGGTAGAAATGCTTCCAAAGTTGACGCTTTAGTCAAAGAGATCAAAGAAAAAAACGGGTCGGCTTATGCAGCAATAGCTGATGTCACCGATGAAGCCGCATTGGAAGGGCTGAGAACGGAATTATCAAAGCAGTTCAGCCATATTGATGTGTTGATCAATGCAGCCGGAGGGAACATGCCCGGGGCCATAGTCACTCCGGACCAAACCATTGCGGACTTATCCGGTGAGGATGTCAAGAAGATCATGGATCTGAATTATTTAGGGACTTTCCTGCCCATCAAGACGTTTCTCCCCCTGCTGAATTCCGGCAACCCAGCCAGTATTATCAATATTTCCTCCATGGCAGCCAGCAGGCCGATGACTCGTGTGATGGGTTATGCCTCAGCTAAAGCCGCTGTGGACAATCTGACTAAGTGGCTCTCTGTAGAGTTCAGTAAAAAATTCGGATCCCATCTTCGGGTCAATGCAGTAGCTCCGGGCTTTTTCCTGACCGAACAGAACCGTCAGCTTCTCACACAGGAAGATGGAAGCCTCACCTCTAGGGGCAACCAGATCATTGACCACACTCCAATGGCTAGGTTTGGTGATCCCGAAGATCTTTTCGGGACGATACAGTGGCTTTGCAGTGATGCCTCAAAGTTTGTTACAGGAACCACCATCGCAGTAGATGGCGGCTTTAGCGCATATTCAGGAGTATGATGAACGATATGATAAAGATGGAGCCTACCATGAGATGGTACGGGCCTAATGATCCAGTTAGTCTGGCAGATATCCGACAATCTGGCGCTACCGGTATCGTCACAGCCCTGCACCACCTCCCAAACGGGGTTGTTTGGCCTAAAGAAGAAATAAGAGCCCGAAAGGAGATCATAGAAGCCGCAGGTCTTACCTGGTCTGTGGTGGAAAGCATCCCTGTTCACGAAAACATCAAAACACGGAGCGGTAATTATGAAGAATACATTCGGAATTACCAAAGCAGCATTAGAAACCTTGCTGCTGAAGGAGTCTTTACCGTTTGCTACAACTTCATGCCGGTCTTGGACTGGACAAGGACGGATCTTGGATATGAACTCCCAAACGGCGCCAAGGCGCTGAGATTTGAAATGAGGGCTTTAGCTGCTTTCGACTTGTACATTCTAAAAAGACCGGGTGCGGAATTTTCTTATCCTGAGCATATCCGGCAAAAAGCGTCGGGATATTATAAAGATTTAGACAATGGGGAAAAGCAAAAGCTAACCAATACCATCATCGCCGGCCTTCCTGGAGCAGAGGAGGGCTATTCACTATTGGCATTTCAGGAGATCCTGGATACCTATAAGGGAATTGATGAAAAGATACTTGCTGCTAACCTCCGCATGTTTTTGGATGCAATAATACCCGTGGCGGAAGAAAACGGCGTCTCGATGGCCATCCATCCCGATGATCCGCCATTCCCTATATTCGGTCTCCCACGCGTGGTCAGTACCTCAGCCCATTATGAGAGAATAATGAAGGATAACAATAGTCCCAATAATGGCTTTGCCTTCTGTACCGGGTCACTTGGTGTAAGGGCTGACAACAACCTGCCGGAGATGATCAGAAAATGGGGAGACCACATCCATTTTATCCATTTAAGAAGTACAGAACGTGATGAGGAGGGTAATTTCCATGAAGCCAACCACCTTGAAGGCGACGTTCCTATGGCTGAAGTAGTGGAAGAGATTCTTAAATTACAGCAAAGAAGGAAAAAATCCCTTCCCATGCGGCCTGACCATGGACACCAGATGCTGGATGACCTAAAAAAAACCACCAATCCAGGTTATTCCGCCATAGGGAGATTAAAAGGCCTTGCTGAGCTGAGGGGGCTCGAAGTAGGAATTTTAAGAGAAATACGATCGTAAATAAAAATAACCAGATGAAGAAAATCTATGTTAAATTGATGAATGCAGCCCTATTGGCGGCATTTATCGGCTGTTCCAGCCCTACTGATAGTGACGATGGCTGGGTTGATCTGATTGATGGCAATACTTTAAACGGATGGACCCGGGTATCCGGTGCAGCAGAATTCACCATTGAAGACGGTGTCATCATCGGATCGGCAGTGGCCAATACGCCGAATACTTTCTTGATCAGCGATCAGCAGTATGAGGATTTTATCCTGGAACTGGAAATCAAAGTAGACCATGAGTCGAGTAATTCCGGCGTAATGGTGCGAGGTCAATATGACCCCGACGGAGGAGAGGGACAAGGTAGGGTGTATGGATATCAAGTCGAACTGGACCCTCTGGAAAGAGCTTGGTCAGGCGGCATATATGACGAAGCTAGGAGAGGCTGGCTCTATCCCCTTACGTTAAATCCAGAAGCAAGAAGCGCCTTCAAGGAAGGAGAGTTCAACGCATACCGCATAGAAGCAATCGGCAACGAAATCAAAACCTGGCTTAATGGACAAGAAGTCGCCTACTTGGTAGATGATATGGATTCCAAGGGTATGATTGGCCTTCAGGTACATAGCATACGGAATCCGGAAGATGCCGGTCATAAGACTTATTTTAGGAACGTCCGTATCCAAACGGAGAACCTTGAGCCTACTCCTTTCAAAAAGGATGTCTACGTGGTAAATAACCTGGACAACCAACTGACCGACTATGAAAAGGAAAATGGCTGGAAGCTTCTATTTGACGGTAAGGGCAATGATGGTTGGAGAAGCGCAAAATCAGAAAAATTTCCGGAAACCGGCTGGACGGTTAGTGATGGCGTTCTTAGTATAGCGGCTTCAGACGGTGGTGAATCCACCAATGCAGGTGATATTGTGACTATGGATAAATACAGTGCATTTGATTTAGCTTTTGATTTTAAATTGACCGAAGGTGCCAACAGCGGCGTTAAGTATTTTGTCACCCTGTCGGAAAACACCCAAGGATCGGCAATTGGATTAGAATATCAGATTCTCGATGATGAGAAGCATCCTGACGCCAAGATGGGCATAGACGGCAACCGGACTTTGGCTTCCCTTTACGACTTGATTACCGCTGAAAAACAACCCAGGTTTATGAAACCCATCGGCGAATGGAACAAGGGGCGGGTAGTGGTTTATCCCGATAATAAGGTAGAGCATTACCTTAACGGTGTAAAAGTACTTGAATACGAAAGAGGATCAGAAGAATACCTGCAACTGGTAGCAGGAAGTAAATACAAAGACTGGGAGAATTTTGGTGAGGCCGAAGAAGGCCATATTCTCCTTCAGGATCATGGGGATAATGTAAGCTTCAAAAGCATCAAAATAAAAGAGCTAAATTAATAGCATACAGTTGTCTAACCTGAAATTAGGACATAATCAGATGAAAAAAATAGACCCAATGAGAAGGGATTTTATCAAAAAATCCCTTCTAACCACTGCAGGACTTTCCACTTTGGGGGCTGTAGGCTTTTCGGCCAAGAGTTACGGCCAGATCCTGGGGGCCAACGACCGGCTAAACATTGCCATTGCGGGACTAGGCCGAAGACTGGGAGCCTTTTATGCTCCGATAGGAAGAAAAGAAAGCAACGTGAATCTGCTTTATTTGTGTGACGTGATGAAATCACAAAGGGAAAAGGCAGCAAAGAGTTTTGAAAAGCACATCGACCATCGCCCCAAGCTTGAAAACAGTATTCTGAAGGTGATAGAGGACCCTGAGGTAGATGCCATTATCAATGCGACACCGGACCATTGGCATGCGCCGGGCACATGGCTGGCGGTAGAGGGCGGTAAACATGTTTTCGTAGAAAAACCTTGTAGCCACAACCCCAGAGAAGGCGAACTGTTGGTAGAATACCAAAAAAAATACAACAAGGTGATCCAGATGGGCAACCAACAGAGATCTTCGCTTCATAGCATTGAAATCATCAACGAGATCCATAAAGGGATCATAGGAAACGCCTATTTAGCCAAAGCCTTTTATACCAGTGCAAGAGGAGAGGTTCCTGTACCTGTTAAAGCCGCTCCACCCGAGGGCTTAGACTGGGATCTTTTCCAGGGACCATCGCCCCGAAAGGAATACATGCATGATACTTGGAACTACAATTGGCACTGGTACGGCTGGGACTTTGGCACCGCCGAATCCGGCAATAACGCCACGCATGAGTTGGATGTGGCCAGATGGGCATTGCAGACTGACTTCCCCAATAAAGTAATTGTGGATGCAGAAAAATATCATTGGCCAAATGACGGCTGGACGATGTATGATACCATGGATGCCACATTTAAATTTGACGAGGGTAAAACCATCCAGTGGGATGGGAAAAGCAGAAACGGTCAGCCTACTTATGGTTCCGACCGTGGCACAGTGATCTACGGGACCGAAGGTTCAGTGTATATCGATAGAGGCCAATATAAGTTATTTGACCGTGGAGGCAAAATGATCCGAGACAGCAAGGCTGAGGGAAATGAGGGAAGTACCAACCTTGGGGGTGGCGGAGATATGTCTACCATGCATGTAGTCAACTTCTTTGAAGCCATCCGAGGCAAAGAGAAGCAGAATTCCCCGATAGAGGAAGGGGCAAAAAGCACGTTGTTATGTCACCTGGCGAATATCGCTTCGAGAACCGGGGAAGTATTGGAATGTGATTCTTCCAACGGACATATTACCAACAGCAAGAAGGCGAAGAAGCTTTGGTCCCGAGAGTACGAAAAAGGATGGGAGCCTAAAATTTAATTCAAATCAATCAACAATAAACCCGTTAATCATGGACAAACTAGATCATTCTAGAAGGGAATTTATCAAGAAATCGGTACTCACTACCGCGGGCCTTTCCACTTTGGGAGCAGTTGGCTTTTCTGCGAAGAGTTACGGAAGGATCATTGGGGCTAATGATAAAGTAAATGTAGGAATTGTAGGCTTTTCCAGCCGTTGCAGGTCCTCTCTTATTCCTTCCATGCTGGACCACAATAAAGAACTGAACTTTGAGTTTACGGCAGTTTCGGACATCTGGAACAGGAGAAGGGATGAAGCGGTGGCTTATGTCAAAGAAAAGGCGGGTAATACCATTGCTACTGCGAGAAATAACGAGGAGCTCTATAACCGAAAAGATGTCGATGCGGTCATCATCAGCACGGCAGATTTCCAACATGCCCTTATGTGCAAGGAAGCTGTGGAAGCTGGCAGAGATGTCTATGTAGAGAAACCCTTTGCCGAAACCATGGAAGACAACCGCGCCGCAAGGGAAGCGGTGGAAAGGACCGGCAAAATTGTCCAAGTGGGTTCCCAAAGAAGAAGTGCCCCCAATTACCACGCAGCCAACGACTATATCCGCTCCGGAAAATTCGGGGACATCGTCATGGTGGAAATGAACTGGAATGTCAACCAACCCGGCAGGTGGAGATTGCCGCAATTGACAAAGGAAATTAGAGAGCAGGATACTGACTGGAAGAGATTCCTTATGAACCGGCCATACGAA
>Ga0209075_1001417_pt1 | contig 22470 bp, 17 predicted proteins | sample Stecom2011_FD_187523 | JGI IMG/M metagenome (GOLD analysis project Ga0209075, IMG submission 187523) | Agricultural soil microbial communities from Utah to study Nitrogen management - Steer compost 2011 (SPAdes) (version 2) | ecosystem: Environmental > Terrestrial > Soil > Agricultural land...
CTTAAATCATTAAATTCGCCTTATTGAAATTAGAAAAATAAAAAACAGTTAATATGAATTACGACGTTATAGTTTTAGGGAGTGGACCAGGTGGTTACGTAACTGCAATTCGCGCATCACAATTAGGGATGAAAGTTGCTGTAGTTGAAAAAGAAGCCTTAGGCGGTGTGTGTTTAAATTGGGGGTGTATTCCTACTAAAGCACTATTAAAAAGTGCAAATGTATTTGATTACCTTAACCATGCAAGTGATTATGGTATCACGGTAAAGGAAGCAAAGGCAGATTTTTCCGCAATTATCAAAAGAAGCCGTGATGTGGCTGGTGGAATGAGCAAAGGAGTTCAATTTTTGATGAAAAAAAATAAAATTGATGTAATCAACGGATTTGGTAAAGTTCTAGCTGGGAAAAAAGTTGAAGTTACAGACGATAAAGGTAAAAAGGAAGTATATTCAGCTTCAAAAGGAATTATTATTGCAACAGGAGCTCGCTCTCGTCAATTGCCAAACTTAAAACAAGACGGTAAGCATATTATTGGTTATAGAGAAGCCATGTCGCTTGATAAATTACCTAAGAAAATGGTAGTTGTAGGATCAGGTGCTATTGGAATCGAGTTTGCTTATTTCTACAATTCTTTAGGAACTGATGTTACAATTGTAGAATATCAAGATCGAATTGTGCCAGTTGAAGACAAAGATGTGTCTAAAGAATTTGAAAAAGTATTAAAAAAGCAAGGAATCAATATTCTAACAGGTTCATCTGTTGAGAAAGTAGATGTGAAAGGCGATAAATGCAAAGTAAACATCAAGACTAAAAAAGGTGAAGAAAATATTGAATGTGACATTGTTTTATCCGCAGTTGGAATTGAAGCAAACATTGAAGGTATTGGATTGGAAGATGTGGGAATAGCCACAGATAAAGGTAAAATATTAGTGAATGATTATTACCAAACCAACATCCCTGGCTATTATGCTATTGGAGATTGTGTACCTGGTCAAGCTTTGGCTCACGTGGCAAGTGCTGAGGGTATTTTGTGTGTAGAGAAAATTGCTGGTCATAACCCAGAGCCTTTAGATTATAATAACATTCCTGGATGTACTTACGCATCTCCTGAAATTGCTTCTGTTGGATATACAGAAGAACAAGCGAAAGCAGCTGGTTATGAAATTAAAGTAGGTAAGTTTCCTTTCTCAGCATCTGGAAAAGCAAGTGCTGCTGGAGCAAACGAAGGTTTTGTTAAATTAATTTTTGATGCAAAATACGGTGAACTTCTCGGTGGTCACATGATTGGTATGAATGTGACCGAAATGATTGCTGAAATTGTAGCAATTAGAAAATTAGAAACAACTGGTGAAGCGTTAATTAAAACTGTTCATCCTCACCCAACAATGTCTGAAGCTGTGATGGAAGCAGCAGCGGCAGCTTATGGTGAAGTAATTCATTTATAATTGTTTAGTTAGCTCCCTCGTAGAGATTTCTGCGAGGGAGTGATACTAAAACTGAATATGAGTAAGCACAAAAATCAAAAAAACACCAACGGCTACTTTTTAATCACCTTTGCAATTTGTAAATCATAAAACAATGATTCATTAGGCTTTACAATATCCACTAAGCCTTTATCTCCATAAGCTTCTGATGGTGGAATAGTCACCATAATACGATCTCCTTCTCTAGCGAAGTAAAGTGCTTTATATAATCCAGGCACAATATTTCCGTCTCCCATTACCAATTTAAAGACCTCTCCTTTTTTATAACTGCTGTCATATCGAGGGTTACTTTCAGAACTTACCCAGTAGTTAAGATACACTACATCCTCAAAACCTATTGAATCACCAGGCTCTTTTAATTCATCATATTTCCAGATTCTAATCCCGTCCCCTTCTTTCATTGGTAAAAACTCTTCGATAATACGAATGGATAGAATATTGTTTTCATTGGGTGGAACTAATCCAGGTATTCCAAGTTCTCCCCTTGCATATTCTGCAGGAAGAAAAATATCCACATCATCACCCACACGCAGCTCTTTTAAAGCAATGTCCCAACCAGGGGTTTGTTGGTTCCATCCTACTAAAAAAGGAATTGAAGGCTTTTTAATTAAATGGTTTCCATCGTACACCTTTCCGTTTTCTAACTTCATGCGATAATCAATCTTTATCATATCTCCTTTTTGAAGCTTTTTTCCTGTTCCTTTCTTGAAATAAGTAATGACTATACCGTTGTCTAAACGCAAGGTATCACTCGCTTCTTCATATACCTGATTGTCAACAATCTCAATGTTTTTTTTGCTTTCTTCAGCAACTTCCACCTCTTCAGCATCTTTTTCCTTTGCACTTACTTCCGATGTTTTGACACCTTCTAACTCACATGAACCTAAAAACAATATAGACAATATAGCTATGCTTGTATACTTCATAATTAATGTATTTTTACTAATTCAATATCAACAACCAACACTTCCAAGGGTGGAATATTATGAAAATCACCTAATAAACCATGCCCAATGTGGCTTGGAATAATAAATTTGGCCTTATCCCCTTCTGATAAATATTTAATTCCTTCCATCACTCCAGATTCTACATCCGATCGATCCACTTTAAAAGTGCTTACTTCATTTTTATCTGTCTTATATATTAATGAATCTGTTAGCAATCGAATTTCAAACCTCACATCGACCACATCATAAGGTTGAACCGTATCTCCTTCGTGATCTTCATAAATCCAATATCTAAGTCCAGTTCCAGTTTCTTTCGTGTCCCAACTCTGCTTTTGATTTAAAAATAAACGTATCCGAATCTCTTCTTCTTCCGCAAATCTTTCATTAATAAAAGTAGAATGTGCATTTGTCCAAACCGGTTCTTGGTAATTTGGCTCATTAGTGGAACAAGAAATAATCATTATTCCTGAAATTACAATACAAATGAATGCAAAATACTTCATCTTAAACAGTAAATTTTGGTAAAACAGATTTTACTTTTTTAATAGCTTCTTTCATTGAACCTTCCCATTTTCCTCCTGCTGCGTTTGCATGACCTCCACCTTGGAAGTATGTACTTGCCATCACATTTACGGGATTGTCTTCCCCTTTAGAACGGAAAGAAATTTTAATTATTCCATCCATTTCCAACAAAAGTATTGAACGTTTAACACCAATGATAGATAAACCTACGTTTACAAGCCCTTCTGTGTCTCCTTTCTTATAGTTAAAGCGTATCAAATCCTCCTTTTTTAAATGAATAATAGCCGTATGATTATCTACAATTTCCATTTGTTCATTAATGGCAAAACTGTGCAAACGCAATTTGTCAAAAGTGTTTGTGTCATAAACAGATTCATGTACAATATAAGGTTTGAGTCCTTTTTTCATCAAAAAGGCTACTAATTCATGCGTATGTGCTTCCACACTTGGAAATCGAAAAGAGCCTGTATCGGTCATCATTCCACAGTATAAAGCCTCAGCAATGTGAACATCAACCCAATCTTCATCTCCTAAGGCAATGATAAAATCAGCTACTAATTGTGCAGTTGCGCAGGCTGTAGGCTCTGAAAAAATATAATCAAACTCATCATCGTTTGGATGTAAGTGATGGTCTATCATTATTTTCACGCCTTTAGCCGATAAAATGATGTTTTTCAATCCTCCAGCACGTGATACAGTGTTAAAATCTAAACAAAAAATCAGCTCAGCCGCTTGAATATTTTCTTTTGATTCCTCTTCGTGTTCAATTGCATTGATTATAGTTTCAGTTCCTTTCATCCACCTTAAAAAGCTTGGAGTTGGATCTGGGTGACAAATCTGAACTTTTAATCCTTTTTTTACAAGATAATGATACAAACCTACGGAGCTTCCAACAGAATCACCATCAGACGATTGATGTGAAATAATTACCGCTGATTTTGCTTCAGTTATTAATTTTTGAATAGGTTTGATTTTATCTGCTTTAAATGTCATTATTCTTTGATTTACACTCTATTTTTTAATCTTTTCTAGTTCTAATTTCATGTGCTGTTTTAATGTATCGCTCACTGTTGTAAGAGGCAAGCGAACAGTATCAGAACAAATGTTCAGAATATCAAGGCAAGCTTTAATTCCAGAAGGATTTCCTTCAGCAAAGAACATATTAGTGATATCTAAAACTTTGTAGTGATTATGCTTTGCCACTTCCCAATCTCCATTAAAAGAAGCATTGACCATAGTAGAAAACTCTTTAGGTAAAGCATTTGCCACCACTGAAATTACACCATGCCCGCCCAGCGCAAGAATCGGAAGGGTAAGCGCATCTTCTCCTGAAAGAATCACAAAGTCTTCAGGTGCATTTTTAATAATCTGCATCACTTGCTCTAAATTCGCTGAAGCTTCCTTCATTCCAATAATATTATGATGCTTTGCCAATTCTAAAGTCGTTTGAGCAGTCATGTTACTCGCCGTTCTACCTGGCACATTATACAAAATTATGGGCTTATCTGCAACATCTGCGATTGCTTTAAAATGATTAATAATACCATTTTGACTAGGTTTATTATAATGTGGTGAAGCACTTAGATAGGCGTCTATTCCTTTGCTATCAAATGCTTTTATTTTCTCTACCAAAGCAGCAGTATTGTTGTCTGCCATCCCTAAAACAATTGGCAAACGCCCAGCATTTTGTTCAATGACAATTGCTAAAGTATCTTTTTTCTCTGATTCGCTTAAAGTAGCTGCTTCTCCTGTAGATCCGTGAACAATAAGAAAGTCTGTACCATTTTCTATTTGAAAATCTACTAATTTTCTTAGTCCTTTTTCATCTATGCTTCCATCCTTTTTAAATGGGGTGACAAGCGCTACTCCTGTTCCTTTAAATTTCATTATAATTGAATTTTAGTTAAGTAATTATCTATTTTTCTAAAAAAATCTCCTTCTTTTAAAGTGGTTTCAGTAAATGAAAGATCAAACTCAAATGAGGAGATATTATGTATTCCTATTGTGGGAAGTTTTGTGTTTTTAAGCACCCTTTTTATAAACTTTTTCTCTTGTTCTAAAGCAATGATTATTGCAGTGGAAGGATTTGTTTTTAGCTGGGATTCAACTGCTTTATTTTTCAGCTTTCCGAATAAAGAAAAATCTTTAGCTGTCAAATAGTTAACCCCATTTATTTCAGGCAAAACTTCAATTATTTTATGTTTATTTACCCAAACTAAATAAGCAAACTCATTTACGTTTGAAATGTTCTTTTCTACTTCAAGTTTTAATTGATAAAATTGCTTTTCATCAAGCCATTCAGTCAATACGATTAACTTCTTTTTCATTACTTATTTCCCAATCATTTTTAAGAATTGTTCCTCATTTAGAATTTCTATTCCCAAACTGTTTGCCTTTTCCAGCTTTGAAGGTCCCATATTTTCTCCAGCCACCACAAAAGAAGTTTTAGAAGAAATACTTCCTACATTTTTTCCACCATTGGCTTCAATTAAAGCTTTCAATTCGTTTCTTGAAACAGTATGAAACACACCAGAAACTACAATTGATTTACCTTCTAAAATAGAACTATCTAATTGTTTTTCTTCGCTTTCAAATTGCAGCCCTACATTTTTCAAACGCCTTACAATATTCACATTATCTTCTTTTTGAAAATACTGAATAATAGAAAGCGCAACACGTTCCCCCACTTCATCTATATTTACCAAGTCATCATAACTTGCATTGATGATTTTGTCAATATTTTTTAAAGCATGGGTTATCTTTTTAGCTACAGTTTCTCCCACATAGCGAATACCTAGAGCAAACAAAACCCTTTCAAACGGCACTTCTTTTGCTTTTTCAAGTCCTTGCAGCAAATTATTCGCTGATTTTTCTCCCATTCTTTCCAAACCTGATATTTGTTCAAAAGTTAAATCGAACAAATCGGCTACATTATGGATATATCCCGCACGATAAAGCTGTTCCACCGTTTCCGTTCCTATCCCATCAATATCCATGGCTTTTCGAGAGATAAAGTGAATGATTTTACCTGTAATTTGAGGCGGACATCCCGTTTCATTAGGGCAATAATGTTGTGCTTCCCCTTCGTAGCGAATCAATTCTGCATCACACTCAGGACAATTGCGAATAAATTCAATTGGTAATGCGTCATTTTTTCGATTTTCTATATTTACACCTACAATTTTCGGAATAATTTCTCCTCCTTTCTCCACGTATACCGTATCCCCTTCGTGCAAATCTAAAATAGCCATTTGATCAGCATTATGCAAAGAAGCTCTCCTTACAGTTGTTCCGCCCAAGGAAACTGGTGATAGATTGGCTACAGGTGTAATCGCTCCAGTCCTTCCTACTTGATACGTAACCTTTTCTAATAAAGCACTTGCTTGCTCTGTTTTAAACTTGTAAGCAATAGCCCATCTTGGCGATTTAGCTGTACTTCCCAGCTCTTCTTGTTGTTCAAAACTATCAACTTTAATTACAATTCCATCGATTTCAAAAGGTAAATCTTTTCGGTGTTCATCCCAATAATGAATGAATTCCATTATTCCTTCAATTGAATTTGTTTTTAAAAGATAGTTATTCTCAGGTGTAGGCACTTTAAAACCCCATGTTTTTGCTTTCAGCACACTCTCATAATGACCTTCACTTACATTTTCTTCGCTATATACAGCATATAGAAAGCAGTCTAATTTTCGCTTAGCTACCACGCTTGAATCTTGTAATTTCAAGGTTCCTGAAGCGGTATTTCTTGGATTAGCAAAAAGTTCTTCGTTATTTTCTTCTCTTTCCTTATTCAATGCGTTAAACGCTTCAAATGGAAAAATTATTTCACCTCTTATTTCAAATCGACTTGGGTAATCTCCTTTCAATTTAAGTGGAATCGACCGTATTGTTTTAACGTTTGCAGATACATCCTCACCTTGTGTTCCGTCTCCTCTTGTCACTGCTTGAACAAACTCTCCATTTTCATATCGAATTCCAATGGCAACTCCATCGTATTTTAACTCACAAACATAATTAACCTCACCTGAGATTAATTTTTTGATTCTATTTTCCCATTCAATAATTTCTTCCTCAGAATATGAGTTACTCAATGAAAGCATGGGATATTGGTGACGTACGGTTTCAAACTTTTTTGTGATATCACCTCCTACTCGTTTGGTCGGACTATTTTCAGAAGCAAACGCTGGATATTCGTTTTCTAAACCTTGTAACTCTTTCAACAATTGATCAAATTCAAAGTCAGAAACCTCTGAGGTATTTTCAATATAATATTGATAATTATAATGATTCAGCAGGTTCGTCAATTCCTTTATTCTCTTTTGAGCATCTTCTTTTTTCATAGGTAAAAACTAATTCTCGTAAAATTAACTATTTTCTGATATTTGATGTGGAGAAAAGAAGATGTTTTTAAAGTTCATCCGACCTTGTTAAAAGAAAATCAGCATGTCTTTGATTAATTGATAATAGCGGTGAGAAGCATCATATTTTTTGATAAACTCATTGATAAATTCGCTTCTACTCTTGCTGTTTCTCACCTTTGGGGTTGGAATTTCACTTTGTATATCAGGATAATCCCTTTCAATTTCAGTGGCAAAATAAGTGATAGAACCATCCTCATACGCCAAGCCTAAAATTGCCCCAGGCAATTGAGAATAACTTTCTGGACCAATGGAGTAATAAAAATCGGGATCAAACCAAGCGTAAATTGTGGTAGAGTCATTTACTTGTGTTATAGCTTGTTTGGCCATTTTTCCTGCGATTAAGCGTTCTCTACTTGTAAATTTCCAAACGCGATTAGGCAGACTGTCTAAAATTAAAAACTCTTCCCCAAATAAATTAATATAAGTAGTAAGTTCATTACTGTTAAAGTTGATCATTGTTTGGGTAATAAACGTACGGTTTAAATCACGCATATTTTCGGAAGGATGAGTCACAAAAAGACTCATAGTATCATTAAAATATAGCGATGCTTTTTCTTTTAGATACTGCGCTCCGGCTGTGGAGTTTTGTCTCCTTGAATTTCCCCATCGACTAGGTCCTTGATTATTCGACGGAAAACGCTTATCCAAATTAATTGTGATTTCGTATGTGATGGTTCCATGACGAATTTGTGCATCAACATCGCTTGTCATCAGCACTAAACCAACATAAAAAAGTAAATTATATATAAAATTTGTTCTCATTATTCATTGATTCTAAACGTACTATTAAACGTATAACTCATTCTAAACAAGAAGTATCTTGAAATAATATCACTTCTTGCATCTACGATAGTGTTGGCTGTAATGGTTCGACTAATTTCTGTATTTTGATTCAGTAAATCATACCCTTCAATGCCAATTTGCCAACTGTCATATTTACCGAATTTTTTCAATAGTGCAGCATTTAATATTAAAAACTCACTATTAAAATCTTGAGAAAGGTTATTATATTTATAATAATTTGCACTCACATTAATCTCGAACTTCCCAGGCAGATAGACCGACAGTTTATTGTTCAAATTCAAAATGCTATTTCTAATATTTAAGTTTGCATTGGCAGAGTTTTTACCCACTTGTTCTGACCATCTTATATCGCTATCAAATTCCAAAAAATCAACATTGACAGAGAGTCTTAATCCAGGAGAAAAGTGATGAGTATTGGTAAGATTATTTACTCCATCTACAATGTTATTTTGGTTAGAATTTGTATAACTAAATGAAGGATTTAACTGTAAAATTCTATTCAGTACAGGCATGCTAAATGATGTTCTCAATGAAGCATTATTAAAAGTATTGATGTTTTCAAAGACAGAAATGCTTCTACCTAAACTATCGTATGTGAGCGATCTCGCAAAATCATTAAAAGTATATCTGGCACTCACACTTACATTAAAAGCAACTTCAGAAATTCTTTTAAACACGGAGTAACTTGCATTTGCATTAATGTTATAACTTGACCTAAGGTTCTCATTTCCTTCAAGTACGGCGTTTGGATTTGAATTATTCCTTGAAGGCGATAAGTAACTAATACTTGGCAAAGAAGAACTAGTTGAAATTCGCGAAGTAATTCTTGAATTTTGTGAAATTCTATATCGATAACTTAAAAAAGGAAGTGTACTAAATTCATTTTGATTGATTTTGTGTCCTGTAAACTCATCTTCATTATTCACTTGTAAATTTCTCCCCCTCACACCCACTGTTAAATTGTTCTTAGTAGTATTAAAAGTCGCAGACAATCCAATTTTATTCTCCAAACGCGAAGTATTAAACACATTAGAAGTGAGAGAATCGAGCAATGTATAGTCATATCCATCCCAATCATAAGAAAAGTGATCTTGGTTGTTGATATTATTGAAAAGCTCATAGTCAATATTCAATCTCCAAGTATCATTTAAAGGTTCAGTATAGCGAGCTGTAAAAGTATTGCTAAAGTTTGCCGATTCATTTTCTTTTTGCTGAAGAATTTCATTATCGGTTAAATCTGAAAAGAAGAAATAATCAAAATAATTCAAATCGCTAGTGGAAGCATGTTGATAATAAGATAGATAGTCACTTAATACAAGTCTTCTATACTTTTTTGCAAAACGCTTGGTATAATGCATGTTCAAATTAGCATTAATATTATCCGAATTGCTGTTATTTTCATTCACTGCCTGACGGACATTCACACGATTTTGATCTTTATATACAGTTGTATTTGAGGATGTGCTGTAGTTTTCACTGTATGAAACCCTTGGAGTAATTGTCAAATCTTGCGTAGAATCAATTGTAATGTTAAAATTCAACGACAAATCATGTACCTGTTGTGCATTTTTTCTCCTCGATTCTTCATCTGAAAAATAAGTAGTATCTGTAAGTATATACCTGATACTATTTTCATTAAACAACCTGATTTTCATATCCGTAAAGGAATAGTTTCCATCAAAACTCAACTTTTCATTCACTTTTTGACTAAAAAAAGCACCTGCCCGATAAGTTTCAGGATAACCATTTCTATTAATCGATCCTAAAGCACTTCCATGTGCGCCAGCCATTGCTCCGTCTTCCCGACTAATTGAAGAATTTAATGTATTTGAACCAATTCCAAAGGCAAATATTTTGGTATTATTTGTAAAGCGATTAAAAAGCAATTGCCCTTCATGAAATTCATTAAAATCAGTGGCTCCATTAACCTTTGCAAACCATCCTTTCTTTGCTTCATCCTTTAATTTTAAGTCTAACACCTGTATTTTTTCATCATCAATTGAGCCTCCTTCAGCTTCAATTTCATAAACTTGAACTTGGTCAATACTTTTCGCAGACAAGTTTTTTGTCGCAATCGTTGGATCAGTACCGAAGAACTCATCTCCATCCACATAAACTTTAGCAATTTGATTTCCTTGAGAAGTGATTCGACCATCAGTTTCCACCACAATACCAGGCAGTTGTTTTAACAAATCTTCAACAACAGCATTTTCTCTTGTAGCAAAAGAGTCGGCTACATAAACTAAAGTGTCGCCACGATAATAAATAGGATCTTTATAAGCATATATTGCCACCTCGTCTAAATTCTGATAATCGTCATCCAAGTGTATTTCTCCAAGCTCAAAAACATGATTCTCTTCCGAGCCTACAAGTAAGAACTCCTTGCTTCCATATTCGGGAAAAGAAATAAAAAGTCGATAGGTAGAAATCGGTACATTAAACTCAAACCTCCCTTGTTTATCCGTGTTTTGATATTGCGTAATCACTGAGTCTTCCAGATGAATTAAATACGCTTTTGCTCCATAAAGAGGTAGATAAATGTTCGTGTCTCCTACCGTTCCATTAATCCTCATTTCATTTTGGGAAAAACCAACCAAAAAGAACGAAGATACAGCAAGCAAACTCAACAGGATTTTTTTTAACATTGGGTTTTATTAAAAATTTTGTTTGAAAATTAAAGTTTAATGGATATATCAAATAGTGTTCCAAGATTTTAGAGAAGCCACCAAGCCAAACTATACACTTGCTCTAACCATTCTCTCCTTTTCTTGTAAATCTTTCCGAATCTCAACCTTTGAAAAACCAAGTTCATCCAGTAAGTCCACAACGTCATTTGCTAAATATTCATGAATTTCAAAAAATAGCATTCCATTTTCCGTTAAATGTTCTTTTGCATAGTGAGCAATCTCTCTATAAAACAACAAACTGTCTTCATCAGGCACAAAAAGTGCCATTTCAGGCTCAAAATTAACCACATGTGGTTTCATTTCTTTTGCTTCAGACTTTGGTATATATGGCGGATTTGAAACAATCGCATCCCATTTACGATTGAAATAAGCACTTAAGTTAAGCGCATCTGCTTTTTTAAACTTCACGTCTAATTGAAGTAATTCTGCATTGGATTGAGCCAAACTTAAAGCGTCTTCTGACTCATCTACACCACATATCTTTGCTTCAGGCAAATTGTCTTTTAAAGCTAGCGCAATACACCCCGAACCTGTACCTATATCCAAAATAGTAGCAACAGGAGAAATACTTTCAAGTACCCAATCCACTAACTCTTCAGTTTCTGGTCGTGGGATTAACGCTCTTTTGTCAATCTGAAGCTCCAAACCATAGAAATAAGCCTTTCCCAACACATACTGAACAGGTTCACCTGCATTTATTGTCTCAATCGCAAGCTTAAACTTCTCCCACAGTGTGTCGTCTACATATTCATTTTTTCTAAGTACTAAATCTGCGGTAGACATATTCAAATAAGAAAGCAAAAACATCTTTCCTATTTGCTTCTTTTCTCGGTCATTGAACTCATCATTTAAAGCTGATTGAAATAACTTCAAAACCTCGTTTATTGTAGGCATACTTCCTGTTTTTATGAAATCACATTTCAAAAATAATGGAATTTCATAGGATGTCGCTCATATTCTTAAAAAATAGAACTTCAATGCACAATTTGAATTCAGAAGGATAAAATATATTAATTGAAAGTATAGCTTGTTCATTCGCCACTAATTCATTTAAAATTATTAAAATTGTATTTCTTACTTTTACATTAGATTGAATATAACTTTTATATAAAATGAATATTTTAAAACAAGAATTTTCAACACCTTATACAACCGCTCCTTTTTCAAAAATTAAAAATGAAGACTTTCTTCCCGCTATTGAAGACGGTATTAAAGCAGCAAAAAAGGAAATACAAGATATTATTGACAATCCCGAAGCGCCAAACTTCGAGAATACATTAGAAGCCTTGGCGTATTCTGGTATGCACTTAGACAGAATTACATCCATTTTCTTTAACCTTCATTCTGCTGAAACAAATGATGAGTTGGAGAATATTGCACAAGAAGTGGCTCCTAAACTATCTGAATTTTCAAATGATATTACACTCAATCCTGATTTATTTCAACGCATAAAAGCTGTATACGACAACAAAAGCAATTTAAAACTCACCGCAGAGCAAGAAATGCTATTGGAGACAAACTACAAAAGTTTTGTTCGCAATGGTGCGCTTTTAAATGATGAAGAAAAACAGCAGTTGCGCAAAATCATGAGCGAGCTGTCCGTACTTTCCTTGACCTTTGGTAAAAATGTCTTGGCTGAACAAAATGCCTATCAGTTACACCTTACTCGTGAAGAAGATTTAGCAGGTTTACCACAAGGAATTATTGAAGCAGCCGCTGAATTAGCTAAAGCAGAAAATAAAGAAGGTTGGATTTTTACACTTGATTATCCAAGCTACATTCCTTTTATGAAATTTGCTAAGAATAGAGCACTTCGCAAAGAATTAGCCATCGCAAACGGAAAAAAAGCCTTCCAAAATAACGAGTACAACAATGAAAAAGTAGCAATTCGCATTGCACAACTACGCTTTGAACGCGCTCAACTTTTGGGCTATGAAACGCACGCTCACTTTGTTCTGGAGGAAAGAATGGCTGAGTCGCCACAAAAAGTAAATGATTTTCTAAACGACTTACTCGCTAAAGCAAAACCAGCAGCTATTCGTGAATTTAAAGAGTTGGAAAATTTCGCAAAAGAATTAGACGGAATAGACAGGCTAGAAAAATGGGACAGTGCATATTACGCCAATCTATTGAAACAAAAGAGATTTAATCTTGATGATGAAATATTAAAGCCTTATTTCAAACTAGAAAATGTATTGAACGGTGCTTTTGAAATTGCCAATCGATTATTTGGCTTAAGCTTTAAAAAGGTAGATCACCTTGATAAATACCATGAAGAAGTTGAAACCTACGAAGTAAATAATGAAAAAGGAGAATTAACAGCTATTTTTTACGCTGACTTCTTTCCAAGAAAAGGGAAGAGAAATGGAGCATGGATGACAAGTTACAAACCACAATATATTTTAAACGGAAAAAATGAAAGACCACACGTTTCGATCGTGTGTAATTTTTCTCGTCCCACCTCTTCGACTCCTTCCTTGCTTACATTCAATGAAGTTACCACTTTATTCCATGAATTTGGCCACGCCCTCCATGGAATGCTAGCCAATACTGTGTATCCAGGACTTTCAGGAACCTCAGTATATTGGGATTTCGTAGAGTTACCATCACAAATTTTAGAAAATTGGTGTTATGAGGAAGAAGCTTTAGCTTTGTTTGCTAAACATTATGAAAACGAAGCTTTAATTCCGATTGAATACGTGAATAAAATTAAAGAAAGCTCAAACTTCCATGAAGGAATGGCAACAATAAGACAGCTTTCGTTTGGTATGTTAGACATGGGCTGGCACGGACAAAATCCATCAGGAATTTCAGATTTAAAAGCATTTGAATTAGAGCAATTTGCACCTACAGAGCTTTTCCCTGATATTAAAGAAAATGCCATGAGTACATCATTTTCTCATATCTTTAACGGAGGATATTCTTCAGGATATTATTCCTATAAATGGGCAGAAGTATTAGACGCTGATGCTTTTGATTACTTCAAAGAAAAAGGAATTTTCAACCGAGAAGTGGCTGATAAATTTAAAGAACATATTCTTTCAAAAGGAGGAACAGAGCATCCCATGGAATTGTACAAACGTTTTAGAGGTAAAGCACCTTCTTTAGAACCTTTATTAAAAAGAGCAGGACTAATTGAATAAGAATTAATGTTAAATAAACTTCATATCTCTACTTATTTAGTCATTTTATCATCAATTTTAATTGTTGTTACTTTTACACTGAATATAAAGGATTTAGAATACCTTATCTCATGGGATACTTTTGGTCAATATACTTATTTACCTTTATTTTTTATTGAGCAAAATTTTCAAGTTCCACTGTCCTATTTTGAAGAAATTAAAGCTGTTTATCCAGTGTCAAGTACGCTGTATCAATTCAACTCTTTTGGTGATATTGCAGCCACAAAATACACCTTAGGTTTAGCGCTTTTATCCGCTCCTTTCTTTTTGGTGGGGCATTTGTTTGCTTATCTTTTAGGTTATCCATTAGATGGCTATTCCACACCTTATGCCATAGCTTTTTTAGTGAGCTGTTTATTTTATACAGTCCTGTCAGTATTTGCGTTTCAACGCATGTTAAAATACTTTTTTAACGACAACACCGTCATGTGGCTTCTCGTTTTCATTGTTTTTGGCACAAACTTCTTCACAAACGCTATTTTTGATCCAGCTTACACGCACACTTTTTCTTTTGGTTTTTTGTGTTTATTAATACTCTCAACCATACACTTCCATAGGAATCCAAGTATAAAAAACGGAATCTTTCTAGGTGCTACATTAGCCATTTTAGGATTAATACGACTTCCTGATTTACTTTTTGGCTTAATTCCGGTCTTTTGGAACTTAAATGAATACGGTTCTTTTTGGAATAAAATAAAATATTTTTGTATCCATAAATGGAAGTCTACAGTTTTTGTTTTTATTAGCTTTTTTGCCTTTATCAGTCTTCAACTCCTCTTTTGGAAGGAAGTTTCTGGAGACTATATCATGAACAGTTATGCCAACAATCCTGGCGAAGGATTTGATTGGCTTACACCTTACACCTATGAGTTTTTATTCCACTTTAAAAAAGGATGGTTTATTTACACACCGATGGCAATCATTGGAGTTATTGGACTCATTAAAATGTGGAAAAAAGGAATGAATGAGAAAATTATGGTAATTTCATTCATCATCTTTCTCTACGTAGTAAGCAGCTGGACAACTTGGTGGTATGCAGGAAGTTTTTCACAACGTGCAATGATTGACATCTACCCCATTTTAGCAATAGCTTTAGGTACTTTACTATCTAATACAAAAACAAGAAAAATATGGCTTGTCGTCCTCTGTATATTCACACTTCTTAATCAATTTCAAGCTTGGCAATACAATAAACGTATTTTGTCTAGAGAACAAATGACTAAGGCGTACTATCTGTCAACATTTGGTCAAATCACACCTCCTACAGCCGAACAAAAAGCTCTGTTAGAGCCCACTGAAGGAGATTTTAAAGACTTTTCATTCGAAAAAATAAACACTAAATTGATAAAAAGCTGGAATATTGAATTAGAAGACGCTTATTTAAAAGAAAACAATATTTACACCCAAAATATTGAGCTTAACATAGCTGATGTGTACCAACCACAACGCTTATATTTACTTGAAGCAAAATGGCACTACGCACCTTCTACTTTTGAAGGAATAGACGGACTCATACCTAACTTTTCAACAATTTACAAAGGTCAGCACTATAATTGGCGTGGGTTAGATAGCCACTCTCCTCTTATAGAGATTGATACACTTCACCACCACTTTAAGGCTTATTATTTCCTTCCTAACTTAAGAACAAAAAATGATGAAATTAAAGTACAAGTGTGGAGAAATGGTGAAAGAGATATTGATTTAAAGAAAGTTGAGGTTAAAATCTTTGAAGTACTCGGTAAAAAGGAGTAATCAATTGAGGTTATAAAGCTTCACTTCTAAGTTTTCTATCACCACTTTTTCATCGGCATTGTTTTCAATATGAATAAACAAACGCTCAGGATTAAGAGGCTTAAAAGTGGGCGAAACAAACGAAAATTCAAATTCCTTGGTTGGTGAGAACACATGATGCATGTTCAGGTGTTGCAAAACTTGATAACTTCCATCTTCATCTACAAAAGCGGCATGTAACTTTAAACCTTGAGTTGCTTTTTCTAATTTTATCTTCCCTTTTATAGAAAAACTAAAAGGCTGATTTGTCCAAAGGCTTGATGAGTCTATGTCAAGTAGAATAAAGTTACTCCCATCTAATTCCACATGCGCATAATTAAATTGATCAAACACGTCTTTTTTAACTGTTTTTCTATATTTATACAGCTTCATTTTTGTAACTTCATCCTCATACAGTAATTGGTATTCTTTATCGGGAAGTTCAAAAGCTTTATAGCCTGTCAATAATAGATACTCAGAATAAGCTTGAAAATCATTACGATATCCAATTAAACGAGGTTCTAAATGACTTCTATTTTCATAATTAAATAAGTTCATCGCCATCCAACCACCAGCAAACTGAGCTTCTTCAGGAACTAACTCCTTAATTTTAAAGAACATGTCTTCAGTGATTCTATCCTTTGGAGAAAAAATAGTTGTATTCAAATTAAAGTCAGCAATTAAACTTAAGGGAAAGAACAAGAATAATAAATATCCCCACTTCAATTTTTCGTAGCTTGACAACACAAAAATGAGTAAGAGCAAAAATAAAGGAACTAGATACATCCCTACTCTATCTTTAGGATAATTAATCTCAAACACAAGTGCCATAATTGAAATGGCTAAGATCGTTCCAAAAGTGTAAGCTGAAATCCATAAAAAAGGATGCTTAAACCATTCCTTCATTGGTGTTTTTACAAGTTTTTGAATCCAAGTAATAAAAGCAAAAACAAAAACTAAATTGATGAAAATTCTTATGCCCATCGAAGCATCGAAGAATACCAATTCTGCTATTGAGGAGCCTGTAACTTCCCACAATCCCTTTGTAGATCCCCACCATAAAAAACCACCTTCTCTTAACTTTATACTTAATTTAAAAAGAGGCAGATAAGCAATTACAAATAAAGCAGTGCTTAAAGCATAAAAGAGAATCATTTTGCGACTCTGCTGTTTGAATGAAGAAATAAAATAAACGAAGAAAACTCCGATTAATAAAAAGTTAGGTACGGTAAAGGTAAAAGAAGAAAATATACCTAGCCAAGCGACTAGGTAAAAAGCGATAATTTTCCATACACGTGCCCCTTGGATAAAAGACACAATCAGCACAATTAACCACATCCATGCGGCCATTGAAAATCCGTAGCCACGCGCCAAGGCGCCATATTCAATAATCCACGGAATAGCGACACAGCAAACCACTAAAAACCGACTCCATTTTACCTTTAATTGCTTCACCAAAAGTGTATGCCACGCAATGCTATAGACTAAAAATCCAAAAACGGAAATGAGTCGATAATAAAAAAAGGAATCAAAGCCATTTTTAAACCAAAAATGACCTAAAAACGAGACCAATAAATGATTATTAGCATCTATGGAAGTGTTTTCATTCCATACATCACCACTAAAAAAGTAGACAAAAAAGCTAGCCACTTCATCAAACAAAGGATTGACAATCCATGCCCTTAATAGCACATAAGTAAAGATAAATGCTAATGATAATCCATAAACCACTTTTTGTAGTTCCTTTGTTTTCATAGTAATCTATTTCAAAATCAAAATTATAAGTATTTTAATGTTTTGTGCTATAATTTCTTCAATATCTTAAAAATCGAGCTACAATTCACTTCTATTGTTAAGAAAATGTGAGTAATTATAATCCTTCAACAACAAAGTTTAGAAAAATAAACCTAAATTTGCTATAAATTATTTTAGGTCTTTGTTATGGATATAAAAACATTGGAGCGATATGCTTCTCAAACAAGAAGAGATATTGTACGTATGGTAGCCGAGGTGAGTTCTGGTCATCCTGGAGGCTCTTTAGGTTGTGCTGATTTTTTCACAGTACTCTACCACAGAATCATGAAACACGATCCTGAAAACTTTACGATGGATGGAAAAAATGAAGATTTATTTTTCCTTTCCAATGGTCATATTTCTCCAGTTTGGTATAGCACATTAGCTCGTTCAAATTACTTCCCTGTAAAGGAGTTAGCCACATTTCGTAAAATAAACTCTCGTCTACAAGGACATCCAAGTGTGGATCATCAACTTCCTGGAATACGTGCCGCTTCTGGTTCTTTAGGACAAGGTTTATCCATGGCAATTGGAGCAGCGGAAACAAAAAAACTAAACGGAGATGATCGTTTTGTTTATGTGCTAATGGGCGATGGTGAGCTTCAAGAAGGACAAATTTGGGAGGCAGCACTTTATGCAGCAGCTAAAAAAGTAGATAATTTAATTGCCACTGTTGATTATAACGGACGACAAATTGATGGTGATGTAGACGATGTACTTTCTTTAGGAAACTTAAAGAAGAAATGGCAAGCTTTTGGCTGGGAAGTTCTCGAAGTAGATGGTCACAGCATGGAGGATTTAATCGACATTTATGAAAAAGCTCAATTTTTATCTGGAAATGGTATGCCAACCGTTGTACTGATGAAAACAGAAATGGGGAAAGGTGTAGATTATATGATGGGAACGCATAAATGGCATGGAAACGCACCGAATTTAGATCAATTAAACGACGCTTTATCTCAATTGGAAGAAACGCTAGGAGATTATTAGGCAAAAGATAGAAAACAATTAAAATGAAAAGATTAATCATAGCACTTCTGTTTTGCGGTATAGGAATTACAACTTATGGCCAAGAAGAGCTTACGCGCATTCTTTTTGTTTTAGACGCCTCCAATTCTATGAACGAAAGGTGGAACAGAGGAGAAACAAGATTTACCACGGCAAAACGTGTGCTTTCAAATTCAATTGATAGCTTGAGAGGAGCTGCAAATCTTGAGCTTGCATTGCGTGTGTATGGACATCAATCACCTGTCACTCCAACATATCAAGATTGTGAGGATACAAAACTTGAAGTCCCATTTGGAAAGAACAATCATCAACTTATATTAAATAAGCTCAAAACGATTCCAGCCAAAGGAACTACGCCAATTGCACGTTCATTAGAACAAGCAGCAAGTGATTTTCCAGACAATTCCTCACGAAATATCATCATTCTCATCACGGATGGAATTGAAGCTTGTGATGAAGAACCTTGTGTTATTGCAGATAAATTAAGAGCAAAAGGAATTACAATTAGTCCATTTGTGATTGGTTTGGGTCTCGATTTATCTTACCTTGAACATTTTGATTGTTTCGGGAACTACAAATCTGCATTAGACGCCGTTGCATTTGAAATGGTATTAAAAGATGTAGTGAATAAAGCATTGGTTAATACATCAGCTCAGATTAATTTAAATAATATCCACGGCAATCCTATAGAAACTGATGTGTCTTTATTTCTATACCAAGCAGGAACTAAAGATTTAAAATATACATACACACATACCATTAATAGTAAAGGACTTCCAGACACTGTTATTCTCGACCCAAACATCAAGTATGATTTGCTGGTAAAAACCTTGCCTCCTGTGGAGAAAAAGAACATTACCCTACAAAAAAACACACACAACATTATAGAGGTGGACGCTCCACAAGGGTCGATGAGGGTTAACTTTAGACAGCCTACGCGCCATGATTACATCGAAGTTAGGGTCATGCAAAAAGGCAAAGCAAAAACATTAAATCATCAAAAGTTTAACGAAACACAACAATATATTGTAGGAGAATATGAACTTGAAATATTCACCTTGCCAAGAAGATATGAAAGCGTAAAAGTTGAACAAAGTCGATTGACAACTATATCATTAGATGCGCCAGGTATTTTTAAATCTAATTCATATAAACCCGTCACAGGACAAATATTTGAAATTGTCGGGAACAATGAATTTGAATGGGTCTGTGATTTAAATGATAAAACAACAAGCAATGAGTTTATTTTGTTACCTGGGAAATACAAACTTGTATATCGACAAATGGACTTAAAGGAGACCAACTATACGAGAACTAGAGAATTTAATATTTATTCAAATCAAACTGTTACACTGAATTTATAATGGAAAAGGAAATTAAAATTTTAGGGGAAAAAGATACGCGCTCTGGTTTTGGAGCTGGCTTATTAGAGGCTGGAAAGTCAAATCCAGATGTGGTTGCGCTCTGTGCAGACCTTACGGGTTCATTAAAAATGGATGCCTTTAAGGAAGAGTTTCCAAATCGTTTTTTTCAAGTAGGAATTGCAGAAGCGAATATGATTAGCATGGCTGCAGGAATGACAATTGGAGGAAAGATTCCTTTTACAGGTACCTTCGCTAACTTTTCCACTGGACGAGTATATGATCAAATTCGTCAGTCTGTTGCATATTCTCAAAAAAACGTAAAGATTTGTGCATCTCACGCAGGTTTAACATTAGGTGAAGACGGTGCAACACACCAAATTTTGGAAGACATCGGAATGATGAGAATGATGCCGAACATGACGGTTATCGTACCTTGTGATTACAATCAAACCAAATTAGCCACTGAAGCAATCGCTAAAATGGAAGGTGCTGTCTACCTTCGTTTTGGGCGTCCTAAAGTGCCTATTTTTACAACTGAAGATGCCAATTTCGTAATTGGAAAAGCAGATAAAATATTTGATGGAAAAGATGTGTCAATTATCGCATGTGGACACCTTGTGTATAAAGCCATTGAAGCAGCGCAACAGTTACTAAAAGAAGGCATTGATGCAGAAGTGATTAATATGCATACTATTAAGCCTTTAGACAAACAAGCGATATTAGATTCTGTAAGAAAAACAGGTTGTGTCGTAACAGCTGAAGAGCACATGATGAACGGAGGTTTGGGAGATGCTGTAGCGCAAGTGCTGAGTAGAAACTTCCCTGCTCCACACGAATATGTAGCGGTGAATGATACTTTTGGTGAAAGTGGAAAACCTAATGAGTTAATGACAAAATACGGAATTGACACACCCAATATTATCGAAGCGGCAAGAAAAGTGATTGGAAGAAAAAGTGAGTAATACCATGCAAAAATTAAGTCCTGCTGCCGAAAAGTTTAAAAAGATACAGGGACAAACAAGCCCTCATCCATTGCTGATTGAAGTAGAATATGCAAAGGGAAGCTACATTTATGGTAAAGATGGCAAAGAATACTTAGACTTAATCGCTGGTGTGGCGGTGAATAACATAGGACACAATCACCCAGAGGTGGTAAAAGCCATCAAACAACAAGTAGACAAGCATCTCCACGTCATGGTGTATGGTGAGTTTATTCAAGATGCTGAATTGGAATTTGCTGAAAGGCTAATTGATATGCTTCCTCCCCATTTAAACATGGTTTATCCTGTTAATTCAGGTACTGAAGCGAATGAAGCAGCAATTAAACTAAGTAAACGAATTACAGGTCGTAGAGAAATTATTTCTTGCCACGGTGCTTATCACGGCAATACAAATGGAAGTTTAAGTTTATCCGATAAAGAACACAAAAAGAAGCCATTTGAACCTTTATTACCTGAAGTAAAGTTCATCCATTTTAATTCTGTTGAAGACGTAGAGAAAATCACTACACAAACAGCTGGAGTTTTTATCGAAACCATTCAAGGAGATGCGGGAGTACGGCAAGCAAGCGCTGAATTTCTTAAAGCCCTCAGAAAACGCTGTGATGAAACAGGTGCTCAACTTATTTTTGATGAAATTCAATGTGGTATGGGGCGTTCGGGGAAAAACTTCGCCTTTGAACATGCAGGTATTGCTCCAGATATTTTAACGCTAGGTAAAGCCCTCGGTGGAGGAATGCCAATTGGAGCGCTTGTGAGTGCCAAGGAAAAAATGGAACTGTTTAGTTACGACCCAATTTTAGGACATATTTCAACCTTTGCTGGACATCCTGTTATTTGTGCCGCTGGAGCTGCAACGCTAAAAGTGCTTTCCGAATTGGATTATCAAGCCATTGAAACTGTAGGGAAATTCATTGAAGATGAACTGTTAAAACATCCACTTGTAAAGGAAATTAGAAGAATAGGAATGATGTTCGCTATCGACATGGAAAATGCTGAAATTGTAAACAAAATTGTTTCCGAATGCATGAATCGTGGTGTCCTATCCTATTGGTTTTTATCACATCCTGAAAGTTTTCGACTAAGTCCTCCCCTAACGCTCACTTTAGAAGAAGCCAAAAAAGGAGTTGAAATTATTTTGGATGTTATGGATGAAATTAAATCGTTTTAGTTATTTCAATACATTCATTCGCAGACTTCACCTTAAAAATCGGGGTTAACTGATTTTCTCCGTCGAATACTTATCAATCGATAATGTTCTTCAGGAATTCATTTCATTTGGGAATTACATCTGGCTTTTAAACCCTTTCCAGTGAATTTTCAGCATTAATTCTACATAATGACCTATTCTCAGCAAGATTAGCTGCACCTTTTCAATCAATACAAACTCAATTTGTGATATTTTCAACACTACTCTTTTTCAATTACTCACTATATTATTCACTCACATTAATGTCATCAAATTAGAATTGTCTATTAAACCGAT
>Ga0209075_1001418_pt1 | contig 22469 bp, 18 predicted proteins | sample Stecom2011_FD_187523 | JGI IMG/M metagenome (GOLD analysis project Ga0209075, IMG submission 187523) | Agricultural soil microbial communities from Utah to study Nitrogen management - Steer compost 2011 (SPAdes) (version 2) | ecosystem: Environmental > Terrestrial > Soil > Agricultural land...
AACCACAAAGCATACACTCCTCCGATGGCTGCTAATGGAATGGCCATATAAATCATAATGGCTTGAACAAAGGATTTTAAAGCAAAATACAGTAAGATAAAAATCAATACCAGTGCTATTGGAACTACCACCATTAAGCGGTTGGAGGCACTTTCCAAATTCTCAAATTCTCCTCCATAGGAAATATTATAACCTGGTGGAAGGACCAATTCTGCATCTAATTTTTGCTGAATGTCATTCACTACTGATTTCACATCTCTTCCTCTTGTATTGACACCCACATAAGTCTGACGATGGGTATCATCTCGTGAAATCTGCATTGGACCCGGCTCATATTCTATGTCAGCAAATTCTTTCAACATCACCTGGGAGCCATTCGGTAAGTCGACAAACAACTTTCTTATATCATCTATAGATTGTCTGTGCTTTTCTCCATAACGCACTACTAAATCAAATCGCCTCTCACCTTCGTAGATAGTTCCAGCAATTCCTCCGGCCAAAGCAGTGCTTAAATAAGTGTTTAATTGTTCTATCGAAACACCGTATTGCGCTACCTTATTTCTATCAAACTTGATGTTGATTTGAGGTAGACCTGATGTTCGTTCTGCATTAACATCTCCAACTCCGTCGATATCTTTAACTAACGCAGCAAGTTCTGTTGCTTTCTTATTGAGAACCTCTAAATCATCCCCATAAATTTTAATAGCTACATCTTCTCGAACTCCTGTTAGTAATTCATTGAAACGCAATTCTATAGGTTGGCTAAAAACGATGTTTACACCCACTAAAACCTCAGAGAGTTTGTCTTCCATTTTTTCGATGAGTTCATCTTGTGTTTGTGCACTTGTCCATTTGTTTTGATCTTTTTCAAGAATAACAAACATATCCGCAATATCCATAGGCATTGGATCGGTTGGAATATCCGCAACACCTATTCGGGATCCTGCAGACAAAACTTCAGGGAAGTTCTCTAGTAAAGTCATTTCGATTTTCTTTGAAGTCGCTATCATTTCTTCCAAGCTACTTCCTGGACGAATTAAAGCTTGAATTGCTAAATCTCCTTCTTTTAATTGAGGAATAAACTCACCCCCCATCCTTGAGAATGTAAATAAAGTCATTCCTAAAACTACTACAGCTATACCTATAACTGCCAGTCTAAATTTCATAGCAAACTCTAATGCTGGATGGTAAACTTTATTAATTCCTCCTATTATTGAATTGCTGAAACGTTCTAAACTTACTTCAAACCTTCCGTATAAACTGTTTTGGTTTCTAACAGGACGCATAAATAATGCTGACATCATCGGCACATAAGTCAAACACAAAATAATCGCACCTATCATGGCGAATCCGAATGTGAACGCCATAGGTTTAAACATTTTCCCTTCAATTCCAGTCAAGAATAAAATCGGCATAAAGACAATTAAAATAATAATCTGACCAAAGAATGCCGATTCCATCATGGTATTACTTGCTTGAAGCGCAACATTATCCATTTCTTTTCTAGAAAAATTGAGGGTTCCTTTTCGCATTCTCCGCTGAATTTCAAAAACAGTCCCTTCAATGATGATAACTGCTCCGTCGACAATAATACCAAAATCAATTGCACCTAAACTCATCAAATTTGCCCACACTCCAAATTGCTTCATCAAAATGAATGCAAAGAGCAAAGCCAATGGAATAGTCGTTGCAGTAATCAGTCCTCCTCTAAAGCTTCCGAGTAAAATCACTAAAGCGAAAATCACAATTAACGCTCCCTCGATGAGGTTGGTAGCAACAGTGTCTGTAGTTCGACCTATTAAATCACTTTGATCAAGAAATGGAACAATTTTCAAACCTTCAGGCATAGATGACTGAATCTTTTCAATACGTTCCTTTACATCAGTAATTACTTTGTTAGGATTGGCGTCTTTTAACATCAAAACCATTCCTCCAACCGATTCCTTTCCATCTTTAGTGAAAGCTCCATAGCGTACTTGATGTCCGAAACCTACTTTTTCTGCAATATCAGCAATAGTTACTGGAATTCCATTTTCAGATTTAACCGGAATTTTACGAATATCATCTAATGAACGAATCAACCCTTCACCACGAATGAAGTTGGCCATTTTATTTCGTTCAATATAAGCTCCACCTGTATTGGTGTTGTTGTCTTCCAGCGCTTTATAAACATCACTTATCGTAACGTTCATTGCTTTGAGTTTATCTGGATCAATACTTACTTCATATTGTTTGATGTTCCCTCCAAAAGCATTTATACCCACAACTCCATCAATTAAGGTCAATTGTCGGGCAATAATCCAATCTTGAATGGATCGTAGTTCTGTAAGTGAGTATAAGGAATCATACCCCGGTTGAACTTCGATATTGTATTGATATATTTCACCTAAACCAGTCGTGATTGGTCCCATGCTGGGTGCTCCAAATTTACTAGGGATGTTTTGACGAACATCAATGAGTTTTTCTTGTATTAATTGTCGGGCATGGTAAGTGCCTATCTCTTCCTTAAAAACAATAGTTACCACCGATAATCCGAATCGAGAAATCGAACGAATTTCTTCAACACCCGGCAAATTTCCCATTTCTAGTTCTACAGGATAGGTCACGAATTGCTCTATATCTTCCGTAGAGAGGTTGGGTGAAACGGTCATTACCTGGACTTGGTTATTGGTAATATCGGGTACCGAGCCAAGGTTGATGGTTTTCATGGAGTAAATTCCAAAGCCTATAATTGCTAAGGTCATTAACCCAATGATTAACTTGTTATGAATGGAAAATGATATAATTCTATAGATCATTTTTTCTTGTATTAAATTTTTATATAAGTGAATACGATATGTACTCTTCTTTAACTTTGAATGTGATTTTCAAAGCTTAAAAACTATCGTTTAGATAATTTTATGTTAACATCATTGCTTTAATGTATGATAACATGAAATAAACGTTTGTTTTGCAGACGTTTATTAAATTATACAAGAATAAAAGGAGGTCCTCTTTGTTGTTGACTTATCTGGTCAGGAGGGGAGTAGTTAGGTGCTGGATATTCTATGAAATCATCCGAAGAGTTGTGTAGTGGAATAAAGAATTCAGGATAGTTAAGAAGAGTTGTTATGACAGGTAATTTTACATCTATGCTGAAGTTGTGAATACTAGCAAAAAATCCGAATTCACATTTTTCTTTTGGCTCTTCAATATCATCAAATAGATGTTGTAAAATATTAATGAGTGAAGTTTCATCACCATGATCTTCATGGCCAATATGCGCTATTTTATGATCGTGGTGAGTAGACCCATGAAAATGATTGACGTGAATTGAAACAATATGTTGTTCATGAGCAAATTCACTTTCACACCGCGGCATTAAGTTATTTGTCAGTCCAATCGTATAACCAACAATTAAAAATAAAGATATGATTAACCGCAATGTTTTCATTTCCTTGTAAATGTATAAAATTTAATATTAATTCTACTATCTATAAGTTCTTTTTACCATTCATCATAAAACCCAACTTATGCTTTATTTGCTTAACAATATTTAACACCGAAGCAGCCATCCTTGGCTTAACAATCAACATCTTTGTAGATAGAATGTAAAATTATGGAGGAAAACACGACATCTTCGCTTACACCCGCGGATAAAATTAGACTACTTACAGATAAAATTCAACAGGAAACGCCATTGATTAATATGGTTAATAAAGAGTTGTCTAAAGTAATTGTAGGTCAAGATAAAATGCTTGAACGTTTATTAATAGCGCTTTTAGCAGATGGACATATATTGTTGGAAGGAGTTCCTGGTTTAGCAAAAACCTTAGCTATTAAAACACTTTCAGATGTAATTGGTGGTGCATTTAGCAGGATACAATTTACACCTGATTTATTACCTGCTGATGTTACAGGAACACAGATTTATAATCAAAAAACACAAGAGTTTACGGTTACTAAAGGACCTATATTTGCAAACTTTATTCTTGCAGATGAGATTAACAGAGCACCTGCTAAAGTTCAGTCTGCTTTGTTAGAAGCAATGCAAGAACGACAAGTTACAATTGGTGATGAAACTTTTAAGTTACCTAAGCCGTTTTTGGTTTTGGCAACTCAAAACCCGATTGAACAAGAAGGAACATATCCTTTGCCTGAAGCGCAAGTTGACCGTTTTATGTTAAAAGTAACTTTAGGTTATCCTAATCCAGAAGAGGAGATGTTAATCTTAAGAAACAATGTACGTAGTCAAGGTTTGGACAAAGCTAGTGCAGTAATGTCTTCAGAAGATGTTGTTCGCCTAAGAGGGTTGGTAAGAGAGGTTTATTTAGATGAAAAAATTGAAAAATATATAATTGATATCGTTTTTGCTACACGTGATCCTGAGAAATATGATTTAGGAAACTTAGCGCCATTAATTTCTTTTGGAGCATCTCCTAGAGCTAGTATCAACTTAGCACTTGCAGGTAAGGCAAATGCTTTTCTTCAAGGACGAGCTTATGTTATTCCAGATGACATTAGAGGAATCGCTAGCGATGTTATACAGCATAGACTTGGACTAACATATGAAGCGGAAGCTGAAGGTGTAAGTGCAAGAGATATTGTTGAAAAGGTTTTAGCGAGAGTTGAGGTTCCGTAAACAGTGATGTAAATGGAAACGAAAGAGCTACTGAAAAAAGTCCGAGAGATTGAACTCAAAACGCGTGGCCTCACCAAACAAGTGTTTTCAGGTGAGTACCATTCTGCGTTTAAGGGGCGTGGTATGACTTTTTCAGAAGTTAAAAACTATCAATTTGGAGACGACGTGAGAAACATTGATTGGAATGTTACCGCTCGTTTCAATGAACCGTTTATAAAAGTATTTGAAGAAGAACGAGAGCTTTCCGTTTTTTTAGTTTTGGATATATCGGGCTCTAATAATTTTGGAACTACGTTAAAATCGAAAAAGGAGCTTATGCTTGAAGTAGCTGCAGTTTTATCGTTTTCAGCAGTAGCTAATAATGACAAGATTGGCGCTATCTTCGTAAGTGATAATGTTGAGAAGTATATTCCGCCCAAAAAAGGTCGCTCTCATGCATTGATGATTTTAAGAGAGCTTATTCTATTTAAACCCAAAAGCAAAGAAACACACTTAAATGAAGGTCTACGCTTTTTTAGAAATATCGTAAAAAAACGGAGTATCTGCTTTTTGATTAGTGATTTTTATGATGATAATGATTTCTTTGAAGGTCTAAAAATAGCTAACAGTAAACACGATATGGTGGCCTTACGTTTATATGATCCTGCAGAAAAGGAACTTCCTCGCTTTGGATTAGTGAAGATGTATGATGCTGAAAAAAATGTTGTAAAATGGGTTAACACAAGCTCGAAAAGAGTACGTGAAAATTATGAAAGAAGATATTTAGAAACTGAAAAAGAGCTCAATGATAATTTCAGAAGAGCTGGAGTTGATTACGCAGCCCTTTCAACAGAAGGGAAGTATCTGGCAGAATTGAATAAACTCTTTTTAATGCGCAGTAGATGATGAAATTGATTTTACATATCATTGTTATTGTTTTAGCATTTAGCGCTTCTGCTCAAAGCTTGAAAATTTCAATTGATAGAGAAAGTGTTTTAATTGGTGAACCTTTTACATTGACCTATACCGTTGTTAGTGAAGAGAAAATTGATAGTTTGATATATTTTGAGAACACTTCTCTTTTTCCAGGTAAAAATAGTGCAAACACTCAACAAGAAGGAGTAAGCGTGCCTTATGAACTTGAAATTCTTAGTCCGTTTGTTGATACCTCTTATAAAGTAAATAATGAATTCGTTTGGCGAGGTTCTTATCAATTAACGGGTTGGGATAGTGCATATGTGGTTATTCCGCCAGAAATTATTTATATAAACGATAGCTTACATGTTTTTCCTGCAGGACTAATTCATATAATAAGTCCAACTGTAGACCCGAGCAAACCAATCTACGATATCAATGAAGTGTTTACAGAGATACCACAAGATGGCTTTAGCTTTTTAAAGCTTATAATAAGTTACTGGGTTTGGTTGGTAATACTTGTTTTAATTATTCTCGGATTTATAATCTATCTTAGAAAAAGAAAAAGCAAAGTGGCTACTCCTTTAAGTTTAAGACAGGAAACTTTAAGAAAAATTGATTTATTGGAGAAAAGTAAAGGATATGAAAACAACCTTAAAGAATATTACTTTGATTTGTCTATACTCCTCAGAAGATTTTTTGCAGCACACTATCAAGAACGTATTTTAGATAAAACCACTGCTGAAATAGAAGTGATACTGTCTGATTATGGATTGGACAATGATATGGTTCTGCTCATTCGTCAATTGTTGACACAGTCTGATATGGTGAAGTTTGCACAATCTAAACCCAGTTTAATTGAAGTGCAAAATGTGACCAATGATGCCCGAAGAGTAGTGAACGAAATAGCAGATTTAGATCTAAATAATGAATAGTTTGACAATACTCCATATCAAGTTTTGGGAATATGATTTCTACTCTCCAGATTGGCTTTGGTTGTTATTGTTGATTCCTATTTTGCTTTTCTTCCGTTATCTTAGGCTAGAAAAGAGTGGAGGTGTAGTGAAGTTCTCAAGGTCTGTGAAAGAATTGAATGCTATATCTTTTTCGCCTATTAAATGGTTGATTCTAGGAGTTTACGCTTTAATCGGAATAGGTTTAAGTTTTCTTATAATGGCAATGGCGCTCCCTTATTTGCCTTTTTCTGATGATAATGAAAAGGAATATGGAGAGGGAATTGACATCATTATCTCTATGGATGTTTCTGGGAGTATGATGGCAACAGATTTTTCTCCTAATCGACTAGAGGCAGCAAAGCAAATGGCCAAAGAATTTATTGATGGACGTGAATCTGATCGTATTGGTTTTGTTGTGTTTGAAGGGGAGGCTTATACGGCTTGTCCTGCAACAAGAAACTATGATTATTTAAAACAGACAATTGACGGAATTCAGTCAGGAATGATAAATCCAGGAACAGCTATTGGAACAGGACTAGGGACAGCAGTTGCGCGATTAAGAAGTGATAGCCTAACTTCAAAAGTGATCATTCTATTGACAGATGGAGAGTCAAACAGTGGAAACATAACTCCTATGGAAGCAGCAGAACTCGCGAAAAATAAAAACATTACAGTATATACAATTGGAGTAGGTAAAAAGGGAATTGTAAAGATGCCAATAAACACTCCCTTTGGTCAAATTCTTCAAAATACTCAGGTAAATATTGATGAGAAACTATTGACAAAAATGGCCGATTTAACAGGGGGTGAATACTTTAGAGCAACGGATGAAAATTCACTGCGCAGTATTTATCAAACGATTGATCAAATGGAAACTCGAAAAGTGGTTAGCAATACAATAAAACGAGAACCGCCTTATAAGCCAGATAGTTTTTTACTTTTCGGATTGATTTTTATTTTTATGGGTATCACCACAGAACAAATTTTGTTGAAGAAAAATGCCTAGAAGAGAATTCAAATATCGCTTATCTATATTTATAAGTTCTGTATTTATTTCAGAGCTTATATTCTGGATTCTTGCTTGGCAATTGCTTCGAATTTTCGGGGTTTTTAGTAACCAAGGCGCAGGGGAGCAATTGACTTTCTTACATGAAAAACATGCTTTTTGGCTCCTTTTAGTTCCTTTCTTAGTCTTAGTTTTTACCTATCAACTCTACAAGCGAAACCAGTTGGTGGAACAATTAGGTAATATTAAAACATTGCGAACCTTTATTCGTCCAGTTTCTACAATTGGAGTATTTATTCGGTATTTCTTAATTAGAAATGCAATCGTTTTTGCTGCTTTCGCGTTAATGCAACCTGCTTTGGGAACAAAAGCTATAAAAGGAACAAGCAGTGGAGTAGATTTGATTTTTGCAGTGGACCTCTCTAATTCAATGAATACACGTGATATTAAAGGTGGAGAAACCCGATTGACAGTTGCTAAGCGAGCAATGAATCAGATGATTAATCAGTTATCATTATCGCGTGTGGGATTATTAGTTTTTGCTGGAGATGCATATCCACAATTACCTTTAACGGCAGATATAGAAGCCGCTAAAATGTATATTGATGAGCTGAACACCTCTTTTCTCTCTAATCAAGGAACAAATGTTGCTGCGGCACTAGATGAGGCCAGTCGTTTTTTTTCCAAAGAGAATACTAAGAAAGTTTTAGTTTTAATTACCGATGGTGAAGATCATGAGGGAGGGATGAAGAAAGCCTATGCAGCTATTCATAAAAATAACATTGAGGTATTGATTTTAGGAATTGGAACAGAAAAAGGAGGAATCGTTCCTGAAGATGATACTCCAGAAGCACTGTCGCTAAAGGATGAGATGGGAAGAGCTGTCATTTCAAAAGTCAATTTACCTATGCTACAAGAAATTGCTGATGAATTAAACGGAGAGATTATTTTATCTAACGAATCTTTTCCAAATATTTCTGCTTTTTTAACGCATATTAACAGAAGTTCAGCGACTAACACAGTAGATTTGGAATTCCAAGTAAAGGAGAACAGATATCAATGGCCTCTTGGTGTGGCTCTGTTATCTTTGTTTATTTTATTTATTTGGGAATCTATACCTAAAAAACAGGAAAGTAAATAATGAGAAATTTATTCTTAATAGCAGTTGTTTTATTCATGACCGGCTTTGTTAGTGGACAGTCATGGAAAGATTCGTTGCGTTTAGGGAAGCAATATTACCAAGAAGGGAATTATAAACAAGCCTATCAGAGTTTGTTAGAGGCACAAAAACTGGCTCCTGATGGAGTAGATTTATCAAAGGATATTGGAAACGCAGCATATAGAAGTCAGGATTTTGAAATGGCAGAAAAAGCTTATCGGGCGGCAGCTGCTAATGGTGAAGACAATATTGTTCAGTCTAAAAACTGGCATAATGTCGGAAACAGTCAGATGCAATCAAAAAACTATCAAGCTGCAGTTGAGAGCTATAAAAATGCTCTGCGTAAAAATCCTTCTGATGATAAAGCCAGATATAATCTAGCAGAAGCTCAAAGAAGGGCTGAACAACAAGAAAAACAAGAGCAAAATCAGAACCAAGATCAGAATGAGAATGAAGAAAAGGATGGGTCTGAAAATGATGAGCATCAAGGTAATCCATCAGATAATCAGGGTGATGAAAACCAAAATCAAGACAATCAGAACGAAAATTCTGGTGGTAACAGCAATGCTTCTCATGAGTCGGAAGGAAAGCTTTCAGATAAAAAAACAGATCGAATGCTAGAGGACCTTCTCAAAAAAGAAATGGAAACAAAGAGAAAGGTCAGAGGTATGGAATCTGGTGGCAATAAACAACAAGTAAAATCAGGTAAGCGATGGTAAGAATCGTGTTTTTACATATTATACTTTTCACTTTGTCCTTTAATCTTTTTGGACAAGATGAGTTTGTTGATTTAGAGATTAACCCAAAAAATGTTGAGATAGGTCAGTCTGTTACTATTGTTATAAAAACCAATGTTGACGGAGAATTAGACATGAACTTGCCAGATGAATTTATTCAGTCAGGAGCAATGCAAACAGGAATGTCTTCTTCTATTGAATATATAAATGGTCAACAGAGAGCTGTACGTTATAATTTCCAGTCTTTCACAGGGTATTTTGAAGATGCTGGTAAATTTATGCTAGGTCCCGTAAAAGTTATTACGCGTAAAAAAACATACGCTTCAGATTCTTATACTATTACAGTTACAGACCGTCAGAATATGATTAGTGATGACCCTGCGAAGAATCTAAATCAAATGATTTTTGGTATAATCCAGCAGTCTAAAAAAGAAATTTATGAAGGAGAAGCGATTGTTGTAGAAGGAAAAGTATATTCTCAAGTTGAGATTTTACAAGTTGAAAATTTTACTTCTTTTGCTTACGATGGACCTTCTGAGAACCATTCTCTTGTTGCTTCTAATCAAGTTTCAAGTGCGTATGAAGTAATAAGCGGTAAAAATGTTCAAACCTTTAAGATTGGTAAAAGTCTAATTTTCCCTGAGAGAATAGGGGAGTATAAAATCAAGCCATTTCAAACTATAATTGTTTATAATGACCCCCGAAGAATTTTTCCTGAGCGTGTTAAAGTAATTTCGAATGAAACCTCAATTACTGTCAAACCTTTACCAGCTGGAACGCCTAAACATTTTATTGATGCTGTAGGCCAGTTCAAACTGTCAGCACATATAGAAAACACAAATATTGATCAAGGAAAGGTTGTTGAATTAAAAGTAAAGGTTTCAGGTGCAGGTAATCTTCAAAATATTGAACCGCCTAAAGTAAATCTTCCACGTGGATTGTCTTTTTATGGTGATCCAGAAGTGATAGATTCAATTTCATACTCTTCTCAAGGAGCTGTTGGGAGTATGAACTACACCTACTTTATTCAAGTAAATAGAGGAGGGAGTATTCAAATGAATCCTATAAAAATTGCATATTTTAATCCTAAAACTGAAGCATATGAAACTGCTGAGAGTAAGTTGGGAGTATTAATAGTGAAGCCTAATGGCGAGGATACTCCAGAAGAGTCAGGAGAAGAAAACAGAGAAGTAAGAGAGCCTATTATGCAACCTTATATAACCGAGAGAGTGGGAGATGGTAAGTCACCAATTACAATCTTTACAGGTTGGGGTGGAGCATTATTATTGTGTTCTCCTATAATGTTTGGTGCTATACTTGGATTGTTTGTTCGCTTAAAAAATCAAAATCAGGAGAAGATCTTGGTTAAAAAGATGCATATTCAACATAAGGTTGATGCCTTGAATCAGTTGAGCTTATTAAATGATGATAAGAATAATGACACAAGAATTACTCAATTAACACAGATTCTAGTACAATTTTTAAGTACCCAATATAAAGTAAGTCATGGTGAGATAACGCGTGTTTTCTTGAAATCAAAAACTCCAGAAGAACTTTCTGATGAGATTTTTGAAAAACTGATTCATGTTTTTGATGAGTTGGATGCGATGAAATATGGCGGAAGAATTGATAACTCAGATGTTAACCATCTAATTGATGAGGTAGAACACATCATAAACTATTTTGAATAATGAGAAGAGTTGTTTCATTAACTTTATTAATCTGTTCCTTTGCTTTCATAAGCATTGGACGAGACTCTCTTTTTATACAAGGCTTGGATGGATTGCTTGAGGAGGATTTTAAAAAAGCACAAACTAGTTTTGAGACTGATGTTATGAAATCCCCTTCTTTTTCATCCTTTTATAATTTAGGAGTTGCATCAGGTAGCTTAGAAGAGTGGAGTAAAGCAAAATGGGCTTTTGAATCATCCTTGAAGTATAAACCATTAAACGGAGACGCTCAATACAATGCTGAATTTGCAACACACAAGTTGAGTGAAAAACAAGTGTGGACACACCCTTATCCATGGATTGAAAGAGTGGTTTTAGGATTTGGTATTAACACGTGGTTGGTTTTTGTAATAGTGTCTTCCTTATTCTTAGGTTTTATTGTGTTTAATATAATCTCTAAAAAGACACTAAAATCAACGCTTAAAAAATGGTGTTTACGATTGGTTACTCCTGCAGTTTTATTGTTTATTGTTTCGTTTTATGGAATTTACACGACAAATATGCACTTTGTTAAAGATAGATATGCAATAATTAAAGACAGTAATACTGTTTTTTATATTTCACCTAACGGAGTCGAAATTCAAGATGAAGTAAATCTAGGAAGTCGATTAGAAGTGCTGAAATACTTTAAAGACAGTACGTGGGTTCAAGTGAGGTCTCAAGAGGATAATTTACTTTGGATTAAGAATGAAGACCTCTATATCTACTAGAAGCTAACCTAAGCTAAAAAACCAATCTTATTCACAATATTTTGGATGAGATATTAACATAAAATATTCCCTTTGTTCATTTCTCGAATTCTTTTGAGGTAAGCGCCTTGTCTGTCATGTCAAAAAGCAGATCAATAAATGTGAAAACTAAGCTTTAAATTACTTGATAAGTTTAACGAATTTTAGTTGCTTTGTTAAATTACAAAATATTTACTGCGTGAATTAATTTCGACTATTTACAAAAGTCTTATTTTTAGAAACCGCAGTGTGAAAAACAACAAACAATGAAAAATATATTATTACTAGGTGCAGGCTTATCATGTTCTTCACTTATACGTTATCTTCTTCAAAATGCTGAAAAAGAACAATGGTATTTAACAATAGTTGATCAAAGTAAAGCTGTAATTGAGAAGAAAATAAACGGTTCTAAATATGCTAAAGCAAAAGTGTTTAACGCTTTAGATCCTGCAGAAAGGAGACCTGAAATTCAAAAAGCAGACATAGTAATTAGCATGCTGCCAGCTCGCTTTCACGTGGATGTAGCAAAAGATTGTATCGAGTTTAAGAAGAATTTAATTACCCCTTCATATGTTTCTCCAGAAATGAAGGTTTTAAATGAAGAAGCTAAAGCTGCTGGTATTATCATTATGAATGAAATTGGTGTAGATCCAGGTATTGATCATATGAGTGCTATGCGTGTGATTGATGCAATTAGAGACGCTGGAGGAGAAATGAAAATATTTGAATCTTTCACAGGAGGTTTAGTCGCTCCAGAAAGTGATGACAATCCTTGGAACTATAAATTTACTTGGAACCCTAGAAATGTTGTTTTAGCCGGACAAGGTGGTGCAGCACAATTTATTCAAGAGGGACTTTATAAGTATATCCCTTACTTTAAATTATTCCGTCGAACTGAAATTATTGAAATTGATGGGTATGGTAGGTTTGAAGGCTATGCCAATAGAAACTCTTTGATGTACAGAGAGATATATGGCTTAGAGAGTATTCCTACAATTTATCGAGGAACCCTGCGAAGAGTTGGTTTTTCTAGAGCTTGGGATGTATTCGTTCAATTGGGTGCAACAGATGACTCTTATACTTTAGAAGGAAGTGAGCACATGACGAATCGTGATTTTATAAATTCATTTTTACCTTATAATCATAGTGATACTGTTGAGCTAAAACTTCGTCATTATATGAAAATTGACCTTGATGACTCACTATGGGATAAATTGGTTTGGTTAGGGATTTTTGACGACAGTAAGAAAATTGGACTTAAAAATGCTACTCCTGCTCAGATGCTACAAAGTATTCTTGAAGAGAAATGGCAGTTAAAACCAGAGGATAAAGATATGATCGTGATGTATCATAAATTTGTCTATAAATTAAAGGGTGAGCTTAAAGAAATCACCTCTGAGATGGTTAATATTGGAGAAGATCAAATTTTCACCTCAATGAGTAATACTGTTGGTCTACCTCTTGGGATCTGTGTAAAGAAAGTATTAAATGGGACCATCAACCTAAGCGGAGTTATTCTGCCAACTCATAAAGATGTTTATGAGCCAATTTTAAAAGAATTAGAGAACTACGGGATTGTATTCAAAGAAAAACAAATTGATCCTCCGCGTTTATATAACGAAGAAGAAACTTGGAAGTAGATTGAAAGCAGTGGAGTTGAGACGTGTTTTATTAATTCTCACTGCTTTTTCTTTGTCTCTGACTAGGTGTGGTACATATCTATATAAAACTTTGCCAGAATCACACAGATGATGTAGACGAAAGCTGGAACAGGAATGAAGTAAGCAGTAATTATTGCTACAACAGCTCCAATCAATGAGATATATAGCGCTTTTCTTCTTGAAAATACTAAATTCTTCCAAGAGCTTATTTGATACACTTTTGTCTTTACAAATAAAGCTTTGTATTGTTGGAAATTTCCTAGAATAACTAAAGGGAGTAATATATAGCCTTGTGGAATAGGTATTCCTGCCTCTTCATAACTTAGGAATTCAATTATTTGAGAAAAGAAATCTATGTTTGGAACGATTAAGAAAACTGCTAAATGAGCAACTCCAATAAGTATTAACATCAATAGTGAATTGGTCAGCAGCCTTCCATATCTGAGTTTAAAAGAGAAATTGATCTTTTGAAACTGAATTATCTTATTGACTTTAATATATACAAAAACCTCTGTTGCAACTAAATCAATGAAATAAAAGAGTAAAATAAAATATATACTCCAATCAAAAAACAGCAATCCCATTAAAGGAATTATCGCTTCTCCAATTGCATTAATTAGTTTTAATCGGTTCATTAATATTATCTGTAACTGGTTTTCCTAATCCTTTCAATGGCTTCAAGAGCAGGGACGTACTCACCGTCTATTTTCAGGGCTTCTGAGAACGCTTTTGCAGCCTCAGATATTCTTTCTTGCTCATAGTATGTTTCACCTAACTGATACCAAGCTGGAGCGTATTGAGGATTAAGGTCTAGTACTTCACCATAAAAGTAAGTCGCGCTATCTAGTTCATTTTGATAGTATTGTTTAATGAAACCTTGATTAAAAAAAGTGATATAAAATTCAGGTTTTATTTTCGCTAACTTTCTATACTCTACTAGTGATTCTTCATATCTGCCTAAATCTTGTAAGCTCTTTGCAATACCATAAATAGCATTTAGATTTCTGGGTTTAAGCTGCACAGCGTTTTCGTAATATTCAATAGCTAATTGATGTTCTTCCATACTTGTTAAAAGCCAGCCTGTGTTTAAATGTCCCATAAAGAAATCAGGATCTAATTGAACAGCTGTTTGATAACTTGAAAGAGCGAGTTCGTTATTATCTAAAGTCTTATAAATTGAGCCTTTTAATACATATCCATCTCTGTAACGCTCATCAATTTTAAGAGCGTCATTAATATACTTTATAGCTGTTTTAAAATCTCCTGTCAAAGAATAAGTGTTTGCTAACTCCACCAAGGTTTGTGGGTCTTTTGGCTGCAATGAAAGTATATATTGATAATGTCTTTGTGCACGTTCAATATCTGAAACAGGTGCATTTGTTTTGTTAATAAGCGTCCATGCATAGAGTTGTCTCGCTTGAATATTCGTAGAGTCTAAGCGAAAAGCTTTTGCACCAGCATTTAAAGCGCAATCAAAGTCTAAGTTTTCTTTACAAAGCTCACCTTTTTCAATCCATAAATTTATTTTTTCAGGATGTTTTTTCAAACTATCTGAAAGTTGTTGATAACGTTCTGCATCTGTTGTTAATTCTTCTGAAACAAAAAATTGCTCTTCTTCAACCTTTACTTCTGAAGTACAAGCTACGAATCCAAACAATAGAATATAAAAAAAAGTATGTTTTATCATGGTGTGCTTTTTTTGAAATACAAATGTAAGCATTTCTGAAGGTTTGAAGTAGTTAATTTCTGCAGAAGCTTACTTAATCCCTACGGTTTAATCAATACTCAGATTATTTCATGAGGGTATATTTATTAACTGTGATACTAAGCTAGGTCTTTATTGACCTCAGAAATAGTTAAAAACTTGCACTTTACTGCATCTAGCTTTAGCTTCTATGAATCTTCATCAGACAGTAAACAATAGATGTTAGACAGAAAGTCTTGTGTCTAACATCTATTGTCTAGTTTTTTTGATAACTAGAGAATTTTATTCTTATCTAAACCTATAGTGCTTTTAGCCCGTAGTGGTTCAGTTTTATCGTGAGTGATAATCGCTCAACTTGTTTTATTAATCAATTGACTTTATATCTCTTCCTCGTTGAAGATAATTTATATCCTAACTCTATATAATTGTCATTTTGAACACTGCTAAAGTTTTTGATTTTTGGGGTAGAGAAATCTTATATTTTATGAGGATTAAGGACTGAACTTGGTAGCCCATTCTATTAATATCGTTTATTTTCGAATACCCCTTAGCATTTCTCTTTTCCCTGGAGGTCCTGGAATTTTCTCAACTTCAAAGCCTAGACTTATTAAGCTCCTGCGAACGTCTCCTTTTGCACAATACGTAACGAAAACTCCATTGGTGGATAAAGCATCGTACATTTTTGACAAAACTTCATCAGTCCACATAAAAGGTTGTGCACGTGGACCAAAAGCATCGAAGTAAATAAGGTCAAAATGTCCTTCTGTAGGAGTAAAGTCCTCCATTTTTTGCTCCACTTTTGTCAATGTGAATTGTTCATTTATTTTAACAGGTTCGTTCCATTTTGTTGTGTGAAGTTTTTGAAACTCATCGCTATACGAAGCAATGTCTTCAAGTTCATCATATTTTAAAAGCTTAATTTCTTCTTGGGTGACAGGGAAAGCTTCTAATCCAGTGTAGTAGATAGTTTTTTTATCGTTTTGACCAGCAATTAAAGTGATAATAGCATTTAATCCAGTACCAAATCCAATTTCAAGAACATTGAGTTCATCTAATTTAATTTCATCCAACCCACTCTTTATAAAGACATGCATTGCTTCTTGAAGAGCACCATGCGTAGAGTGATAATTTTCATATATTCCAGGAATATAAATTGTCTTTGACCCATCTTTAGTTTCAATTATTTCTCTTTTCATTTTGTTTTTAAGGTTAACTTGCAGAGAGTCTTCTCTATTGTGCTGATTTTAATAAAATTGATAATCATTCTAAAAACCAAATATAATCTTTTCGTTTTTCCCATTTGATTATTGTAGCTTTGAATGTTTAAAACTAATACTGTTTTTGAACTCAGAAAAGACATAATAAAGTTGCAGTTCTAGTTTAGAGACGAATAAAAGTTATCCACTAAAATTGAGTTTTGCACATTCTGAAAAGATGACAGCTTTAAAACCAATAATCGAATTGGTTTTGAATATATTTGTAATATGGAGAAGGAAGAAAAAAAAGAAGGCAAATTTGCAGTTACAAGAACTAATCGAATGAGTAAAAGTCCGATGGATATTGGTCGTATACCCCCTCAGGCAATTGATTTAGAGCAGGCAGTTCTTGGTGCAATGATGATTGATGGAACAGCGATGAATAACGTTATTGATATTCTTCGTACCAAAGATGCTTTTTATGATCCTAAGCATCAAGCTATTTTTGAAGCTATGTCGGAATTATACAGTACAACAACTCCAATTGACTTACTAACGGTAACAGAACAACTTCGAAAGTTAGGGAGTTTAGAAGTTGCTGGTGGAGCATATTATTTATCAACTTTAACCAATAAAGTAGCCTCTGCTGCGCACGTAGAACACCACAGTAGAATTATTATTGAAAAATATATTCAACGTGAAATCATAGGGATTTCAAGTGAGATTCTAAAAGAAGCATATGATGAAACCAAAGATGTTTTTAGTGTGCTTTCTAAAGCGGAAGAAGAATTGTTTGCGATCGCTCAAAACAATATGAAAAAGAGCTATGACACCATGCAAACAGCGATGAAGGGTGCAATTGAAGAGATAGAAAGCGCCCGTGGAAATAAAGATGGTGTATCTGGAATTCCAACAGGGTTTAAAGCACTTGACCGTATGACATCAGGATGGCAGCGTTCGGATATGATCGTTATTGCTGCTCGTCCTGCGATGGGAAAAACAGCTTTCGTTTTGTCGATGGCTCGAAATACAGCGGTAGATTATAATATGGGAGTAGCTTTTTTCTCTCTTGAGATGTCAAGTGTTCAACTTGTTAAACGTTTGATTTCTTCGGAAGCGCAAATTGATGCTGAGAAGTTGAGAAAAGGAAATATTGAGGACCATGAGTTCCAGATGATTCATACGAAAATTGCACGTTTATCTAAAGCTCCAATTTTTATTGATGATACACCCGGAATTTCGATTTTTGAACTCCGTGCAAAGTGTCGTCGAATGAAACAAAAGGACAATATTGAATTGGTAATTATTGATTATCTTCAGTTAATGACTGCTGGAACAAATAAAGGAGGTGGAAACCGTGAGCAAGAAATTTCACAAATTTCACGTTCTATTAAAGAAATAGCTAAAGAATTAAATATACCTGTTATTGCACTTTCTCAGCTGAGTCGTTCTGTTGAACAACGTGGTGGAGATAAGCGCCCAATTCTTTCTGACTTGAGGGAGTCTGGAGCAATTGAGCAGGATGCGGATATTGTTTCATTTATATACCGTGCTGAATATTACGGTTTGCTTGAAGATGAGCAAGGACCAACTCAAGGGATGGGAGATATTATCATTGCAAAACACCGTAATGGATCTACAGACACTGTCAGATTGAAATTCATCGGTAAATTTGCTAAGTTCGATAACGTTGAATCTTTTGGAATGGATGATGAAGTTCAGCAACCAGGTGCTTTGCCAGTTGGACATGATTTTGATACTTCAGCAGCAGAAAGCTTCATGATAAAGTCAAGTAGAATGGATGATATCGATGATGATGAATTTAATACTTCACACAATGATATTGATGATGCACCGTTCTAATTATCAGAAGGTGACTATCTTTATTTCATTTAAAATGAAAAGTTTATGCGGTACATTATAACAACACTATTAGCACTCTTTTTTGCCTTGCAGCTAAATGCAGCTCAAATTATAGTGCCAATGGATAAAAGTCAAACCAATCACTTAAAAGCATATGGAATTGCCTATTATGCACTTGAGAATGGTGTGACTTTAGAATGGCTTTTGAATTATCGAGGAGGCTCTTTTTTGATGCCTCATTTAGTTGCCTTAGAAAATGAATTAGTTATTCGAGGAGTGAGTTATGAAATTGTTGCTGATGGACAAGTAAATGCAATAAAAAGGAATATTTCATCTCCAGAAGTGAATCAAGAAGTTGTACAGTTAGAGGTTGCACCCAAAATCGCAGTTTATACTCCCGGCGGAAAACAACCTTGGGACGATGCAGTGACTTTGGTTATGGAGTATGCAGAAATTCCTTATGATAAGGTATATGACAGTACAGTAATTGCTGGAGGATTAAAAGAGTATGATTGGTTGCATTTACACCATGAGGACTTTACAGGTCAATATGGAAAATTCTATGCTGCTTATCGTAATGCTCCTTGGTATAGAGAACAGGTAGCAACATTAGAAGCAAGTGCTAAAAGAATGGGGTTCAGTAAAGTTTCAGATATGAAATTAGCCGTTGCTCAAGCCATAAAGAACTATGTCTTTGTAGGTGGTTTTTTGTTTACAATGTGCAGTGGAACGGATAGTTTTGATATTGCACTTGCAGCACATAAAACAGATATTGTAGAACATATGTTTGATGGAGATGGAATGGATCCTAATTATCGTTCTAAACTAGATTTTGAAAATTCTTTGGCATTTGAAAACTATGAAATTGTAGAAAACCCTATGGAGTATGAATACTCTACAATTGACGGGACAGATAGACACAGAAGAGTAGCAGAAAAAGATGATATTTTCACTTTGTTTGAATTCTCAGCAAAATGGGATGTTGTTCCTACAATGTTGACGCAAAATCATACGCAAATCATTAAGAATTTTTACGGGCAAACTACGGATTTTGTTAAAGATTACGTAAAGTCTTCGGTGACGATTATGGGAGAAACTAAATCCTTGGAGACGGTTAAGTACTTGCACGGTGAACTAGGGAATGGAACATGGACTTTCTATGGTGGACATGATCCAGAAGACTATCAGCACAGAGTAGGTGACCCTCATACAGATTTGAGTTTACACCCTAATTCTCCTGGTTACCGATTAATTCTTAACAATGTTCTTTTTCCAGCGGCGAAGAAGAAAAAACGTAAAACATAGTCATATTGGGTTTCTTATTTAAAAAAACGTACCGCTTAGGACTTGTTCTCACTCTTGTTTTCGGATTGTTTCTCCTTTATGTAGACCAAACTTCTGAGCAAATTATTGCTTCTTTTTCTAATACTTCATTTCAATATGTGCGACCGGCATTTTTAAAGTTGATGTACCTGGTTTTACTAGTTGTAACTTTTGCAATGCTATCTACCTTAAATAGAAGTGAAAAATCTAATGAAAAAGAAAAAGGAGACGCTTTTAACTCTTTTATAATAGCTAGTGTGTTTGCATTTTTTCCAGGTTGGCTAATTCACCTTTATTATGTTGTTCAAACAATAGAAACCAAAGGAAGCTTTATGCAATTAGAAGATCAGTTCTGGATTTATCATTGTGCTGATTTAACACTTGTGGTAGGATTTGCTTTGGCGGGATTTCTGAAATTACGGCCAGCGATACACCCATAATTCAACATTCATCATTAAAAAAGCTTCTTTTTCGACGGTGTCACCACAAAATCTTTAAGGTATTTTGGTTCAAAATAAGCTACATCTTCAAATTCTTTCTTTTGAAATTTTTTAAAGGCTATTTCTACTTGTCCCGAAGCGCTTGAAACAATAGCGTCATCAATTGTAATGTTGCGGTCTTTCCAAATTTCTTTTACTTTTCCTGCTCCATCTCCGCATACAACAAAGGGAGTAAATTCTTGATAAGTGTTTTCTTCTAAAATGTCTGCAGAAAGTGGTTTTATTACTTCTAAATTAGAATTGAAAATTGTCGAAAAGACCTCCATTCTTCTAGCGTCTATCATTGCACATATACTTTTGTTAGGATACTTTTTCTGTGCTAAACTAGCTATGCTTTCGAGTGTATTAACAGCAATTAAGGGTTTTTTCAAGGCATAACATAAACCTTTTGAGGTAGAAACTCCGATGCGTAAACCCGTATAAGAACCCGGACCACTAGTGACAACAATGGCGTCTAGTTCTGAAAGTTTCCAATTCTTTTCTTTTGTGATTTGCTCTATAAAAACAGTGAGTCGCTCAGAATGAATATAGGCATCAGAACTTTCCTCAATTATATGGATGAGTTGCCCATTTTCTGAAAGTGCAACCGAGCATACTTTTGTTGAAGTTTCTATGTGAAGAAGTTTTGCCATATTGTTTTATTGGTTTTGCAAGAATACGATTTTTTAATTAATCATATTTAATTATGATAAATTTAGGAGGGTTTTGATGAAGTATTACTATTTTTGGAAGTTCTAAATAAGAAAATATTCAAACATGTCATATTTATTTACATCCGAGTCAGTATCGGAAGGACACCCAGATAAAGTAGCGGATCAAATTTCCGATAATTTAATAGACCACTTTTTGGCTTTTGATAAAAATTCAAAAGTTGCTTGTGAAACACTTGTAACAACAGGACTTGTTGTTTTGGCAGGAGAAGTTAAGTCTAATATATATCTTGATGTTCAAAAAATAGCAAGAGATACAATTGAAAAGATTGGATACACGAAAAGTGAATACCAATTTGATGCTAAATCTTGTGGAGTAATTTCTGCAATTCATGAGCAGTCAGAAGATATCAACCGTGGAGTTGAACGTGAAAATCCAGAAGATCAAGGTGCTGGAGACCAAGGAATGATGTTTGGTTATGCAACCAATGAAACGGAAGATTATATGCCTTTGGCATTAGATTTATCTCACCGTTTATTAATGGAATTAGCAGATTTAAGAAGAGAAAATAAAGAAATCACATACTTACGTCCTGATGCAAAAGCACAGGTAACAATTGAGTACAGTGATGATAATAAACCACAAAGAATTGACACAATTGTTCTTTCAACACAGCACGATGAATTTGATGCTGATGAGAAAGCTATGTTGGCGAAAATCAATAAGGATATTAAAGAAATTTTAATTCCACGTGTAATAAAGAAATTGAACAATCCAGCAATCGAAGAGCTGTTTAAAGGTGAGATTACTTATCACATTAACCCAACAGGGAAATTTGTGATTGGTGGACCTCATGGAGACTCTGGGTTAACAGGAAGAAAAATCATCGTAGATACTTATGGAGGTAAAGGTGGTCACGGTGGTGGTGCATTTTCAGGAAAAGACCCTTCAAAAGTTGACCGATCAGGAGCTTATGCAACACGTCATATTGCAAAAAACCTTGTAGCAGCAGGATTATGTGATGAGGTAATTGTACAGGTTTCATACGCAATTGGAGTTGCAGAACCAATGGGACTTTATGTAAACACTTACGGAACTTCAAAAGTTGATTTGACTGATGGAGATATTGCTCGTGAGATTTCGAAAATGTTTGACATGCGTCCAGCAGCAATCGAAAACCGTTTGAAATTAAGAAACCCTATTTATGGTCCAACAGCAGCATACGGACACATGGGAAGAAGACCAGAAGTAAAAACAGTTACTTTTGAAAATGGTGGAAGAAAAGAAACCTTAGAACTTGAGTTTTTTACTTGGGAAAAATTAGACTACGTAGATAAAATTAAGTCAGTATTCGGATTGTAATCTGAATCTTATATCATATTAAAAAAGGTCGACACGCGTGTCGACCTTTTTTGCTTTTATCGGACAATCAAGACCATCATAAGGTTTCGTTAATTTTTGCGGCAGTTTAGGGGGTAATAGATTCTTTAAAAAAAAGAGACCTCTCAAATATTGAGAAGTCTCTAATGTTAAAATTTAAAAGTAAGTTCAGAGCACCTCGATACTCAAGCTCTCGCTATTTCATCAGCTACAGCGAGATGAAATACTTCTTCTAATTCTTCAAAGTCTCATCCAACCATTTGTAAAACTCCTTTTGCCAAACCATTGCATTCTGTGGAGCTAATATCCAGTGGTTTTCTTCAGGGAAGTATACCATTTTTGATTTTATACCTTTTAAT
>Ga0209075_1001419_pt1 | contig 22466 bp, 17 predicted proteins | sample Stecom2011_FD_187523 | JGI IMG/M metagenome (GOLD analysis project Ga0209075, IMG submission 187523) | Agricultural soil microbial communities from Utah to study Nitrogen management - Steer compost 2011 (SPAdes) (version 2) | ecosystem: Environmental > Terrestrial > Soil > Agricultural land...
ACTCCGGCCGACCCTATTCCTGAGCCTGAGCCTGAGCCTGAGCCTGAGCCTGAGCCTGAGCCTGAGCCTGAGCCTGAGCCTGAGCCTGAGCCTGAGCCTGAGCCTGACTTTGCTCCAAAAAATGCTAGCCGGTACGTTGCGGTTGAACAGCTGCGTAGCCGTAGCAAGGGCTGGACTATTCAGCTTGTTGCCGGAAACCTTGAGCAAACGGCACTCAATGTTATCTCCCGCTACCCGTCTCTCGAAGAAATGGTTTATACCAAGACCGAACGCAAGAATGAGCCCTGGTTTATGGTGTTTCATGGCAACTATGCCACCAAGGAAGAAGCCCGACAGGCTGCCTCCCAACTGCCCGATGCACTGATTTCGCGCACTCCCTGGGTGCGCTCAACCGACGGTCTTTAGCTCGGCAAAAACCTAACCCAACCTCCTGTTTCGCCACAGGAAATGACCTTGGTTTACAGAACCCTTCCCAGCAGCAGATATAAAATTTTGTTGAGTACGTATTAGTACGTGTGTAGAATCACTGCCCCATTTTTTTAACGTCGGTTGATTTCTTGCACTGTTTTGGTGCGCAAGTCGCTGATTAAGATGCATTTCTATGCAAGAGGGCGCTTATGAGAGAAGGTCTGTATCACCCCGACGAATTCAAGGACAACTGCGGCTTTGGGTTGATTGCCCACATGAAAGGCGAGGTTAGCCACAAGCTGTTGCAAACGGCTATCGAGTCACTTACTTGCATGACTCACCGAGGTGGTATCGCCGCAGATGGCAAAACCGGTGATGGTTGCGGTTTGCTTATCCAAAGCCCTGTTGCGTTCCTGAAAAAAGCGGCCAAATCTGCGTTTGGCAAAGAGCCAGAAAGCTTGTTTGCCGTGGGTCAGGTGTTCCTGAACCCGGATTCGGCTAAAGCTGCCAAAGGCCGGGCGACAGTTGAAAAGCGGTTGGTAGAGCAGGGTCTAGAAGTCATGGGTTGGCGTGAAGTGCCGGTTGACGACAGTTGCCTCGGACCAATGGCTTTGGATTGCATGCCTCGTATCGAGCAGGTGTATGTACTGCCGGCCGCTAAGTCAGAGCAAGAGTTTGCCATCAGCCTATTTATCGGGCGTCGCCATGCCGAGCGGGATATGGCGGACGATTCAGAGTTCTATATCTGCAGCCTTTCCCATCGCACACTTGCGTACAAAGGTCTCATGATGCCAGCGGATCTGGCTAACTTTTATCAGGATTTGGGCGATCCTGATTTTGCCACCGCGATTTGCGTGTTTCACCAGCGTTTCTCCACTAACACTATGCCTCGCTGGCCTCTGGCCCAGCCATTTCGCTATCTGGCTCATAACGGCGAAATCAATACCATTGATGGCAATCGCAATTGGGCGATTGCTCGAGCCGCAAAATTTAGCTCCCCAAACTTGCCGGATTTGCAAACGCTACAGCCGCTCGTGAATCTGGCCGGATCTGACTCATCAAGCATGGACAATATGCTTGAAGTTCTTCTGGCAGGTGGCGTTGATCTATTCCGTGCGGCGCGCATGATGATTCCGCCAGCCTGGCAAAATGTCGATACGATGGATTCTGAGCTCCGGGCGTTTTACGAATACAACTCCATGCATATGGAACCCTGGGACGGTCCAGCTGGCCTCGTTATGTCGGATGGCCGTTACGCTGTCTGTATGCTTGATCGTAACGGGTTGCGGCCAGCTCGCTGGGTAATTACCAAAGATGATTTCATCACCTTGGCGTCGGAGATTGGTACCTACGGCTACCAGCCAGCGGATGTGGTCGCTAAAGGCCGCGTGGGGCCTGGGCAAATGCTGGCTATTGATACAGAAACCGGCGAGGTGTTGCACACCCGTGATATTGACCAACGTCTCAAGACCGCAAAGCCCTATAGGCAGTGGCTGCGTGAAAATGCGCTGAGAGTGGAAACCACGTTTAATCAAGAGACGCCTGAATTCCGGCTGATGGATGCCGATGAACTGCTGGTGCACCAGAAAATGTTTATGGTGTCCTATGAGGAGCGTGACCAGATCCTGCGCCCTCTTGCTGAAAATGCTCAGGAAGCGGTTGGGTCCATGGGCGACGACACGCCAATGGCCGTCTTATCGAGCAAGGTTCGCCATGTGGCTGACTATTTCCGGCAAAAGTTTGCTCAGGTAACCAACCCGCCAATTGACCCGCTGCGCGAAGCCATAGTGATGTCGCTGGAAACCTGCTTGGGTGCGGAGCGGAATGTATTTGATGAAACCGCCGAGCATGCTGATCGGATTATTCTGACAACGCCCGTACTGTCGCCCGCAAAGTTTCTCCGGTTAGAGGGCACCAAGCGACCGGGATTTGCCGAGGTGATCATCTCTTTAGGCTATTCGCCAGAGTTCGGGCTTGAACAAGCTATTCGGCGAGTGTGTGAGGAGGCAGCCCAAGCCGTCCGTGACGGCAAGGTTCTCCTGATTCTTTCGGACAAGAATCTAAAACAGGGTGAGTTGCCTGTTAGCTCGCTGATGGCAACCGGGGCGGTTCATCATCATTTGGTGGCTCAGGGTTTGCGTTGCGACTCCAATATTATTGTGGAAACCGGTTGGGCACGCGACCCCCACCACTTTGCTGTGCTGTTTGGCTTTGGCGCAACGGCGGTTTACCCGTATCTGGCGTATCAGGTGATGAACGACCTGATACGAACCGGCGAACTGCTGATGGATCCAATCGAAGCGAAGAACAACTATCGCAAGGGCATAAACAAAGGCCTGTTAAAGATTATGTCCAAGATGGGTATTTCTACCATCGCTTCATATCGAGGAGCCCAGCTTTTCGAAGCTATAGGTATGGCGGATGATGTTGTTGATCTCTGCTTCAAAGGCGTGCCCAGCCGAGTTCAGGGCGCGAGCTTTATTGATTTTCAGCAGGACCAAGAGCAACTAGCGGCTACGGCGTGGAAACCGCGTAAGCCCATTACCCCGGGTGGTCTCCTGAAGTACATCCATGGTCAGGAATATCACGCGTTTAACCCAGACGTAGTCGGCAAACTGCAGGATGCAGTCAGCACCGGGGATTACGGGCACTACAAAGAATACGCGGCGCTGGTTAATGAGCGGCCTGTTGCGACTATCAGGGATTTGCTTGGGTTCCGTGAGGGTATTGAAGCCATTGAGCTTTCCGAGGTTGAGCCGGTTGAGAGCATCTTTCCCCGGTTTGACTCTGCGGCTATGTCTCTAGGCGCCCTATCGCCGGAAGCTCACGAGGCGCTGGCGGTGGCCATGAATACTCTTGGCGGGCGCTCCAATTCTGGTGAGGGTGGTGAAGACCCTGTTCGCTATGGCACGGAAAAGCGATCCAAAATCAAACAGGTCGCTTCCGGCCGCTTTGGTGTAACCGCAGAGTACCTGCGTAGCGCCGATGTTATGCAGATTAAGGTGGCTCAAGGAGCCAAGCCTGGCGAAGGCGGGCAGTTGCCCGGCGGCAAGGTGAACCAGCTGATCGCGCGTCTGCGCTACTCGGTGCCGGGCGTTACCTTGATATCGCCACCGCCGCACCATGATATTTATTCGATAGAAGACTTGGCACAGCTGATATTTGATCTCAAGCAGGTGAATCCGCAGGCATTGGTGTCGGTCAAACTGGTCTCCGAGCCCGGCGTCGGCACTATTGCGGCAGGTGTAGCCAAGGCTTATGCCGATCTGATTACTGTCTCCGGCTACGACGGAGGTACGGCGGCAAGCCCGCTAGCTTCAATACGCTACGCTGGCTCGCCTTGGGAGTTGGGATTAACAGAAACCCAGCAAGCGCTGAGAGCTAATGACTTGCGAGGGAAAATCCGTTTGCAAACGGATGGAGGTATTAAAACTGGCTTAGATGTAGTGAAGGCGGCCATTCTTGGTGCTGAAAGTTTCGGGTTCGGCACTACCCCCATGGTGGCGCTGGGCTGCAAGTTCCTTCGTATCTGTCACCTGAACAATTGCGCAACCGGCGTCGCCACCCAGAATGAGCATCTCCGTGAGGAGCACTTCAAAGGCACGGTGGACATGGCTATGAACTTCTTCCGTTTTGTGGCGGAAGAAACCCGCGAGTGGATGGCAAAGTTGGGAGTGCGCACGTTAGAAGAGTTGGTCGGGCGTGTTGACCTTCTTGTGCGTCTGCCGGGCGACACCGAGCGGCAGAAAAAGTTGGATCTAACACGGCTAGTGTCCAACGACCATATTCCCGAGGAAAAACCCCAAACGTGTCAAGTTGAGCGCAACCTGCCTTTCGACCAAGGCTTACTGGCGGAAGAAATGCTTAAGGCCATAGCGCCTGCGATTGAAGGCAAAACCGGAGGCGCGTGGAGTTACCGCGTCACCAACTGTGATCGCTCAATTGGTGCCCGTATTTCAGGTGAAATTGCAGCGAAGCATGGAAACCAAGGCATGGCCGATGCACCCATAACACTGGATCTCGTGGGTACTGCTGGTCAGAGCTTTGGTGTCTGGAACGTTGGTGGGCTTAACCTCATTCTTGAAGGTGACGCCAACGACTATGTTGGCAAAGGCATGACCGGCGGCAAGCTGGTGGTAAAACCGCCCCGTGGTAGTGCTTTCGAATCCCAGAACACAGCCATTGTTGGTAACACCTGCTTGTACGGAGCTACGGGCGGTAAGCTGTTTGCCGCTGGCACAGCCGGAGAGCGTTTCGCTGTTCGTAACTCTGGCGCCCATGCCGTGGTTGAAGGTGCAGGCGATCACTGCTGTGAATATATGACTGGCGGTCTGGTGACGGTACTAGGCTCTACTGGTGCCAATTTTGGTGCAGGTATGACCGGCGGGTTCGCGTATGTGCTTGATATGGACAACACGTTTGTCGATAAATACAACCACGAACTGGTGGAGATTCAGCGTATTTCCCGCGAGGACATGGAGGCTTACCGCAACCATCTGCGCAGCGTGATTCGCGAGCATATCTCGGAAACCGGCAGTGCCTGGGCTGAGCACATTCTTGAAGATTTCGACGACTACATCGGCCGCTTTTGGCTGGTGAAACCCAAAGCTGCGAATTTGCGCAGCCTTCTGGCAAGTACCCGTGCGCGTCCTGAGTAAGGTCAGTGCATTGAGTCTGTTTCCTTGTAAGGGTTTAGGGCTGCTCAGATCAGCAGCCCTTGTCGATATTGAGCTGATGAGAGCGCCAACATGAAAGAACGACTTAACAACGATTTCCAATTTGTGGAAGTAGGGCGGGTAGACCCGAAGAAGGTGCCTGCGAAGAAACGCAAAAAAGAGTTCGGTGAAATCTACCACCCGCTTGCGGCAGATCATGCGGCATCCCAGTCCCATCGCTGTCTGGAGTGCGGTAATCCTTATTGTGAGTGGAAGTGTCCGGTGCACAACTACATCCCGAACTGGCTGAAGTTGGTGTCGGAGGGCAATATCATGAAAGCCGTGGAGTTGTGTCATCAAACCAACTCGCTGCCAGAAGTCTGTGGCCGGGTTTGCCCTCAGGATCGCTTGTGTGAAGGTGCCTGCACCCTGAACGACGGTTTTGGCGCGGTTACTATCGGTTCTGTTGAAAAGTACATTACCGATACGGCCTTCGCCTTGGGGTGGAAGCCGGACATGTCTGCGGTTAAGTGGACGGACAAAAAGGTAGCCGTGATAGGCGCGGGCCCTGCAGGTCTGGGTTGTGCCGATGTGCTGGTGCGCAACGGAGTGAAGCCGGTGGTGTTCGATATGTATCCGGAGATCGGTGGCTTGCTGACCTTCGGTATCCCGGAATTCAAACTGGAAAAATCTGTGATGACGCGTCGGCGTCAAGTGTTTGAGGAAATGGGTGTTGAGTTCCGTTTGTCCACGGAAGTGGGTAAGGATGTTCAGATGCAGGACATTCTTGACGAATACGATGCTGTGTTTATGGGCATGGGAACCTACACCTACATGAAGGGCGGCTTTCCTGGCGAGGATTTGCCGGGGGTCTACGATGCCTTGCCGTTCCTCGTGTCCAACGTTAACCGTCGACTTGGCTTTGAACAAGATCCAGCGGACTTCATTGATATGAAAGGCAAACGCGTGGTGGTGCTTGGTGGCGGTGATACCGCCATGGACTGCAACCGCACCTCCATCCGCCAGCAGGCAGAAAGCGTGATCTGCGCTTATCGTCGCGATCAGGCCAACATGCCAGGCTCGCGCCGCGAAGTTTCCAACGCCAAGGAAGAAGGTGTGAAGTTTCTATTCAATCGCCAACCCATCGCCATCATTGGTGAGGATCAGGTGGAAGGTGTAAAAGTGGTGTCGACACAGCTTGGTGAGCCGGATGAAAACGGTCGCCGCCGCCCGGAGGTGGTGCCCGGTAGTGAAGAGGTTATCCCGGCAGATGCAGTGTTGGTTGCCTTCGGCTTTCGTCCAAGCCCGGCGGACTGGTTTGATGACCTAACCATCAACACCGACGAGTCGGGCAGGGTAACCGCCCCGGAAAAGGCGGAGTACGGCTTCCAAACCAGCAATCCGAAAGTTTTTGCTGGTGGCGACATGGTTCGAGGCTCAGACCTTGTGGTGACCGCAATCTGGGAAGGTCGTCAGGCTGCCGAAGGCATCATGGATTATCTGGATATCTGACAAACGCTTTGATTCGGATCAGAAGGCCAGCTTAGTAAGGGTAAGCTGGCCTTTTTTATTATGGCAAACGGGGTATCATTGCTCTCGTTCCGTTTAGACCACTTGAAAGAGACAACGTTGGGATCCTTATGACCGAGTTGAAGAATGACCGCTTCCTGCGCGCCCTGATGCGCCAGCCTGTTGATCGTACCCCGGTATGGATGATGCGCCAGGCCGGCCGTTATTTGCCCGAGTATCGCGCTACCCGGGAAAAAGCGGGTGACTTCCTCAGCTTGTGCAAGAACACGCCTTTGGCGTGTGAGGTGACTCTCCAGCCGCTTGAGCGTTTCCCGCTGGATGCCGCTATTCTGTTCTCTGATATTCTCACCATTCCCGATGCTCTGGGCTTAGGGTTGTATTTTGAAACCGGCGAAGGCCCCAAGTTCAAGCACACCATACGCTCCCAAGCGGATGTGGATGCAATGCCGAAGATCAAGGCAGAAACCGACCTTGATTACGTGATGAATGCTGTTTCCACCATCCGGGGCGCGCTCAATGGCCGCGTTCCCTTGATCGGCTTCTCGGGTAGCCCCTGGACGCTGGCGACCTATATGGTTGAAGGCGGCTCCTCCAAAGATTTCCGCGAAGCCAAAAAACTCATGTACGGCCAGCCAGAAGTCATGCATCAACTGCTGGACCTTCTTGCAGACGCCGTTATCGATTACCTCAACGGCCAGATTAAGGCCGGTGCTCAAGCCGTTCAGATTTTTGATACTTGGGGCGGCATGCTCAGCGGCTGGGCGTACGAGGAGTTCTCTCTGCGTTACATGAAGAAGATTGTCGATAACCTGATTCGCGAAAACGATGGGCGCTATGTGCCGGCAATCCTGTTCACCAAAAACGGTGGCCAGTGGCTTGAGTCCATTGCCGACTCTGGCGCTGATGCCGTTGGCCTCGATTGGACTACGGATATCGGCAATGCCCGTTCCCGCATCGGCGACCGCGTGGCACTGCAGGGCAACATGGATCCCACCATGCTCTACGCACCCAAGGCGCGGATTCGTGAAGAAGTGGCTGATATATTGCGTCGCTACGGCGCGGGTCCTGGCCATATATTCAATCTGGGCCACGGCATTACCCCGGATGTTGATCCTGAGCACGCCAAAGCCTTCATCGAGGCAGTTGTTGAATTGAGTCCGGAGTATCATCGCTAGTATTTACTATCCCCGTTCACGGGCCTGCGGGCTCAATGGGCGGGTGTTGAGCCGCCGGTCCCAAAAACCGCTCCAAGCACATCCATGTGGCTTGTCTCCGGCCGTCCTTGGTCTACGACATTTTTGGAACCGGTGGCTCAACTCTCGCATTGATCCTCTCAGCGCGCCTTCTGACAGTTTTCCTTGAGTAGAACTCTTCTGGATTGGCAACTCCCCGCAGTCTATAGTCATGGCAGATGACATTGAAAACAAAGGAGCAGTCCCTTGCCCGCCTCTAAATCTGCAGAAAAACGAAAGTTCCACCGAATAAGCTTTGATGCGCCTTGCGAATTGCATGCGATTGAAAGCGTGTGGACAACAGAGGTTCTGGACATTTCCCTGAAAGGCGTTTTGGTTAAACGGCCAGAAGGGTGGGATGTGCCGTTAAACCAACCCTGTGAGGTGATTATCCATCTTGATGGGGAGCAGGTAGGGATTGTTATGGCGGTAGAGTTAAAGCACATTGAATCTCAACGGCTTGGCTTTAAGTGCGAGTACATAGATCTGGAAAGTGCGACGCACCTGAAGCGTCTTGTTGAGTTGAATCTTGGCGATCAGGTTCTTCTTGAGCGAGAATTTACCCGGCTTATTGATTAGTCGGTTTTAGATTTTTGCTAGCAAGCGAATCACGAAATATGCAGGCGGAAGCGGGGAAACCTTTCCAAAAATGTCGTAGGCCAAGGATGGCCGGAGACAAGTGCACATGGATGTGCTTGTAGCGGTTTTTGGAAAGGTTTCCCCGCTTCTGCCGGACTGCCAAGGCCGACAGTGGGGGCTCAAACCTAAAGCTCCTCCAGCGCCGTAATAGCCTCACTAAGCTTAGTTACTGGAATTACCTTCATCCCCGCTATAGCTTTACGTGGTGCATTGGCTTTGGGTACCAGAGCGCGAGTAAACCCATGCTTGGCTGCCTCATTAATCCGCTCCTGACCACTAGGCACTGGACGGATCTCCCCCGATAACCCAACCTCCCCAAAAATCACCAAATCCTGCGGCAGCGCCCGGTCCCGAAACGAAGAAACAATGGCAGCCAGCAACGCCAAATCCGCACTGGTCTCATTCACCTTCACGCCACCCACCACATTCACAAACACATCCTGATCCGACACATGCAAACCACCATGGCGGTGCAGCACGGCCAGCAGCATGGCCAAACGATTCTGATCCAGCCCCACTGCAACGCGACGAGGGTAACCACCCTGAGCCATGTCTACCAGCGCCTGAATCTCCACCAGCATCGGCCGTGTGCCTTCCCACACCACCATAACCACACTACCGGGCGCAGCTTCCTCACCACGGTTCAGGAAAATAGCACTGGGGTTCTTAACCTCCTTCAGACCCTGCTCCAACATAGCGAACACACCAAGCTCGTTCACCGCGCCAAAGCGGTTCTTAATCCCGCGCAAGGTGCGGTAACGGCTGTCACTGGAGCCCTCCAGCAGAATAGAGCAGTCAATCATGTGCTCCAAAACCTTCGGCCCAGCAAGGCTACCATCCTTGGTGACATGGCCTACCAAAAACAGAATTGTACCTGTCTGTTTGGCAAAGCGAGTCAAAAACGCAGCACTTTCTCGAACCTGAGAAACCGAACCCGGAGCTGATTCAATGTCCACAACGTGCATCACCTGGATACTGTCCACCACCAAAATTCGTGGTTTCTCCGCCTCAGCCACCTGCATAACACGCTCGACACTGGTCTCTGACAGCATTTTCAAATCTTTGGTGGGCAAGCCAAGCCGCTTCGCGCGCATGGCCACTTGCTGCAGAGATTCTTCGCCTGTTACATAAAGCGCTGGCACGCTAGCAGCCAAGTGACACACAGCCTGAAGCAGCAGCGTACTCTTGCCTGCACCGGGGTGTCCGCCCATAAGCACAGCAGAACCTTCCACAAGCCCGCCACCTAGAACCCGGTCGAACTCCTGCATCCCGGTACTTATGCGCTCCTGCTCGGCGAGGCTTACATCACCAAGGCTTTGCACCGCTGACAAACTGCCAGCGAAACCCTCAAAGCGCACTCCGCGAGCACCTTTTGCATTGCTGCTGACGCCACGAACTTCGCTGACTGTATTCCATGCCTGACAGGCAGTGCACTGCCCCTGCCATTTGGAGTAGTCGGCGCCGCACTCAGTGCAAACGTAGGCGGTTTTTGCTTTTGCCATGAAGATAGTCCTGATGGTTTTGCGGAGCGTTCAACCTTTCAACCTCTCACCCTCTCCCCCGGCCTCTCTCCCGTGAAGGGAGAGGGGAGCTACACACCTGAAGCCTGTGGTCTCTGCACAAATCTCACAGGCAGTGCAGTAAAGCCCCTCTCCCCCCGAGGGAGAGGGGTTGGGGAGAGGGGGAAGCTATACACCCAAAGCCTGCAAGGCCCTACACAAATCTTGCAGGCCCCGCCACCATCTTACAGGCAGTGCAGTAAAGCCCCTCTCCCCTCGCGGGAGAGGGGTTGGGGAGAGGGGGTGTTGCCATTAAGCCAACTTCTTATACTTCATGCGCTGGGGCACCATGGCGGAATCCCCTTTGCGCTTCTTGTGGTCTTCGTCGTACTCGGCGAAGTTACCCTCGAAGTACACCACCTCGCCATCATCCTCAAACGCCAGGATGTGCGTGGCTACTCGGTCAAGGAACCAGCGGTCGTGCGAGATAACCATAGCGGAGCCCGGGAAATTCAGCAGAGCTTCCTCCAGCGCGCGCAGAGTCTCTACGTCCAAGTCGTTGGTAGGTTCGTCCAACAGCAGCACGTTGCCGCCTTCTTTCAATAGCTTCGCTAAGTGCAGACGATTACGCTCACCACCAGACAAATCACCCACCCGCTTCTGCTGGTCAGAGCCTTTGAAGTTGAAGCGGCCGGCATAGGCCCTTGAAGGCGTTTCGTAGTTGCCGACCTTAATGATGTCCTGGCCATCACTGAGCAGTTCCCACACAGTTTTCGAACCGTCCAGGTCTCTGCTTTGATCCACGTAGGCCAGTTGAACGGTTTCACCCACGGTGATGGTGCCCGAATTAGGTTGGTCGTGACCGGCAATCATTCGGAACAGCGTGGATTTACCGGCACCGTTGCCACCGATAATGCCGACGATCGCACCTGGCGGCACGGTGAAGGACACATCTTCGTAAAGCAGGCGATCACCAAAAGCTTTGCTTATACCTTCCACTTCGATGACCTTGTCGCCCAAACGAGGCCCGGGTGGAATATAGATCTCGTTGGTTTCATTGCGCTTCTGGAACTCCTGCGAGCTCATTTCTTCGAAGCGCGCCAGACGGGCCTTGCTCTTGGATTGGCGGCCTTTGGCGTTGCTGCGCACCCACTCCAGTTCCTGCTTCATGGCTTTCTGGTGCGAGGCTTCCTGCTTGGCTTCGGTGCTCAGCCGCTGCTGTTTGTTCTCCAGCCACTGACTGTAGTTACCTTCAAACGGAATGCCCTGGCCCCGGTCCAGTTCCAGAATCCAGCCAGCTACGTTGTCGAGGAAGTAACGGTCGTGGGTGATGGCAACCACAGTGCCTTCGTAATCGTGCAGGAAGCGCTCCAGCCAGGCTACGGACTCTGCGTCCAGATGGTTGGTCGGCTCGTCCAGCAAAAGCATGTCCGGGCCGGAGAGGAGCAGGCGGCAGAGAGCCACGCGACGACGCTCACCACCGGAGAGATTTTTTACCGGCTGATCCCAAGCGGGTAGGCGCAGGGCATCAGCAGCTACTTCCATTTTGCGTTCTATATCGTGGCCGTCGGTGGCCTGAATCAACGCTTCCAGCTCGCCTTGCTTTTTCGCTAGCGCATCAAAATCTGCATCCGGTTCAGCGTAGGCAGCATAAACCTTGTCCAGTTCTGCCAGTGCGTCATGAACTTCGGAAACAGCCTCATCGACAATCTCTTTGACTGTTTTGCTGTCGTCCAGCTCCGGTTCCTGAGGCAGGTAGCCTACTTTGATGCCAGGCTGGGGGCGGGCCTCACCGATGTAATCCTGATCCACGCCCGCCATAATGCGTAAAAGGGTGGACTTACCGGAACCGTTGAGACCGAGTACGCCAATTTTGGCGCCCGGGAAGAAGCTCAGGGAAATATCCTTGAGGATTTCACGCTTGGGCGGAACCACCTTGCCCACGCGGTTCATGCTATATACGTATTGGGCCATAAAGGCATTACCCTCTTAAAAACGAGATGTGAAAAGGTTCCGTAAGGGGATTTTGCTATCGCCTTGCGCAACCTTGCAATTAGGATTGACAGTTGGGTCTGTAAGGTATCGAAACAAGGCAGCTATAGCAATTTCAGGAAAACAGGCGATATCGGCATGACGGTATCTGCGAACTGTATAAAGGATGATTTCCAACCCGGTAATGGGCTAGAATAGCGGCCCGAATTTTAAGGGATTCCGGAGGCATTCCCAAGACTCTCCGGGCCAGTCAGCACACAGGGGCAGCACATCGATGTTTAATCGTGATATGAAGATCGCCGGTTTCGACGACGAACTCTGGAACGCCATGCAGGCGGAAAGCAAGCGTCAGGAGGCTCATATTGAGCTGATTGCATCAGAGAACTACACCAGCCCGAGAGTAATGGAAGCTCAGGGCAGTGACCTTACCAATAAGTACGCTGAGGGTTATCCCGGCAAGCGTTACTACGGTGGCTGTGAATTTGTTGATATTGCCGAGCAGCTTGCTATCGATCGCGCCAAGGAGCTGTTTGGTGCCGCTTACGCGAACGTACAGCCGCACTCCGGGTCGCAGGCCAACTCAGCCGTTTTTATGGCGCTGGTTAATCCGGGCGATACGGTATTGGGCATGAGCTTGGCCCACGGTGGCCACCTAACCCACGGTGCTGGCGTGAATTTCTCCGGTAAGATCTACAATGCCGTGCAATATGGTATCGATACGGATACCGGTCTGATTGATTACGATGAGCTGGAAGCTCTAGCGGTTGAGCACAAACCGAAGATGATCATTGCCGGTTTCTCTGCCTATTCACAGGAACTGGATTTTGCCCGTTTTCGCGCCATTGCCGACAAGGTTGATGCCTACCTGTTTGTAGATATGGCCCATGTGGCTGGTCTGGTAGCTGCGGGCGTTTATCCCGACCCCATGCCTCACGCACATGTGGTGACCACAACAACTCATAAAACCCTGCGCGGACCCCGTGGTGGCCTGATTTTGGCCTGCGATGATGAGGCTCTGCACAAAAAACTGAATTCCGCTGTTTTCCCGGGTGGCCAGGGCGGCCCCTTGATGCACGTGATTGCTGCCAAAGCAATCTGCTTCAAAGAGGCAATGAGCGACGAGTTCAAGACCTATCAACAGCAGGTGGTCAAGAACGCTTCCGCTATGGCGAACGTATTTGTTGATCGCGGCTACGATGTGGTTTCCGGTGGCACCAAAAACCATCTGTTCCTGGTCAGTCTCATCAAACAGGACATCACAGGTAAAGATGCAGACGCGGCACTGGGTCGTGCGCACATTACCGTGAACAAGAACGCAGTGCCTAACGACCCGCGTTCGCCGTTTGTGACCTCAGGCCTGCGCCTTGGTACGCCAGCGATTACAACTCGTGGCTTTGGTGAAGCTGAGTGTCGTGAGCTGGCAGGTTGGATCTGCGATATCCTTGATAATCTGGAAGACGAAACTGTGAATAGCCGTGTCCGTGAGCAGGTTGAAGCCCTGTGCGCGCGCTTCCCGGTATACGCTTAAGCGTCTGGTAATGCTTGCCGGGCAAGGTGCGCGATAGCCGCACCACCCGGCGCCCTCCCGGAGTACCTGATATGCACTGTCCTTTCTGTGGTGAAGCGGATACCAAAGTTATTGACTCGCGGCTCGTTACCGAGGGCGATCAGGTGCGCCGCCGCAGAGAGTGCCTTTCCTGCCGTGAACGCTTTACCACGTTTGAGTCCGCAGAACTGATAATGCCAAGGGTCGTCAAGCAAGATGGCGTTCGGCAGCCTTTTGACGAAGACAAGTTGCGTTCCGGTATTATGAAGGCGCTGGAAAAGCGCCCGGTTAGTATTGAGCAAATTGATGCTGCACTGAATCGTATACGCTACCGGCTACGGGCAACGGGCGAGCGAGAGGTGAAATCCATGCAGCTGGGCGAAGAGGTAATGACCGAACTTCGGCAACTCGATAAGGTAGCCTATGTGCGCTTTGCCTCTGTTTACCGCAGCTTTCAAGACATCAATGAATTCAAGGAAGAAATCGAGCGGCTCTCAGCCAGTAACGGCGAGGCGGCGGTGGATGTTGCAAAGGCCTTGGCGGACAAGCAATCTCCTGAAGGAAAGAAATGACCGAACTCCGGGAACGGTCCATGATGGCCAGAGCCGTGCAGCTTGCATGGCGTGGCCGCTATTCAACGCACCCCAACCCACGGGTTGGCTGCGTGATAGCCCGTGGTGACAAGATTTTGGGTGAAGGCTGGCATGAGCGAGCCGGGGAAGCGCATGCAGAAACCCGCGCCTTGAGCGAAGCCGGTACCGCCGCCCGTGGCGCCACTGCTTATGTCACGCTTGAACCATGCAGTCATTTTGGGCGTACACCGCCCTGCGCCCGGGCCTTGATTGACGCGGGCATATCGCGGGTTTTTGCAGCCACACAGGATCCCAATCCATCGGTCTCGGGCAGGGGGCTTGATATGCTCCGTGAAGCCGGGATCAGAGTTGATGTTGGACTGCTTGCAGATGAAGCGGCACGCCTGAACCCCGGGTTTATGAAGCGCATGAATACCGGCCGTCCATGGGTGCGCTTGAAAATGGCGGCAAGCTTGGATGGCCGCACGGCCATGGCCTCCGGCGAGAGCCAATGGATTACCGGGGAAGAAGCCCGCCGTGACGTACAGCGGCTCCGTGCGGTGAGCGACGCAATTCTTACCGGTGTAGGTACTGTGCTCGCGGATGATCCCTCGTTAACCGTCCGCCGTGAGGAACTTGGGGATATTGGCGACGCCACCGAGCCTTCGCGGCAACCGCTTCGCGTGATCGCCGATAGAGATGCGAGAACGCCACCGTCTGCAACCATTTTGCGAGGCGGTAAAGTGCAGATTTTTTGCGCATCGTCCACGCTAGCAACAGCGCCCGCGCAAGATCTTGCGGCACTGGGAATTCGCCTCAAGGGTGTTTCATGGAAGGACAATGGTATCGACGTTGCCGAGCTTTTGGATTCGCTGGGCGAATTGGGCATTAATGAACTTCTGGTTGAGGCTGGCCCAACGCTGGCAGGCACGTTCATCAACGAGCAGTTGGTAGACGAACTCTGGCTTTATCAGGCTCCGGTTTTTCTGGGCAGCAACGGTCGGCCGACAGCACATCTTCCGCTGGAAACCATGGCCGACAAAATCGAATGGACGGTACAAGACCGGCGGCAGGTAGGAGAAGACCAGCGTCTGATCCTGATTCGCCGCTAAGCGTTTAAATTCATGGTGCGCACTGTAGCTGCTTTTGTGAGGCGGTAATGGGTGCATTGAAAGGGTGCAAAACAGTATGGCACTGAACAGCGTTGAAGAAATCATTGAGGACATCCGCCAGGGCAAGATGGTTATCCTGATGGATGATGAAGATCGTGAAAATGAAGGTGATTTGGTTATGGCGGCTGAACACTGCACCGCCGAGGACATCAACTTCATGGCCCGCTTTGGTCGTGGTCTTATTTGTATGCCTATGACACGCGATCGTTGCGAGCAGCTGGGATTGCCCTTGATGGTCCAGCAGAACGCTTCGGGCTTCGGTACCAAGTTTACCCTGTCCATTGAAGCGGCAACGGGCGTAACCACGGGTATTTCAGCTGCTGATCGTGCGCGTACCGTGCAGGCAGCCGTTGCCCGTAATGCCAAAGCGTCAGACTTGGTGCAGCCGGGACATATTTTCCCACTAATGTCTGATCCCGGCGGTGTGCTCAGTCGCGCGGGTCATACGGAAGCCTCCTGTGATCTGGCAGCTCTAGCCGGAAGCGAGCCGGCGGGTGTTATCTGTGAAATCATGAATGATGATGGGTCTATGGCTCGCCGCGAGGATCTTGAGCGTTTTGCTGAAGAGCACGAGCTCAAAATCGGCACCATCGCGGACTTGATCCACTATCGCACTACCCACGAACGCACCGTTGAATGTGTTGAAGAGAACCAGCTCGATACGGAATACGGCGTGTTCAAACTGCGCACCTACCGGGATATTATTCAGGGTTCCACGCACCTTGCCATGGTTTACGGTGAAATTCCGGCAGATGAGCCGGTGCACGTGCGTGTCCATATTACCGATACCCTTAGGGACTTGCTTGGCGCGCGCCGCAAGGATTCCCGAAGCTGGCCGCTGCATCATGCGCTTGAAAAGGTGGCCACTGAAGGCTGTGGGGTTGTTGTTCTGCTGAACAGTGCAGAGGACAGCTACAATCTGGAAGACCGTATTCACGAATTTTTCGATCAAGGACACGGGCCCTCTGGCAAGGGCAGCTCTGGTGTGTATTTCACCGTGGGCACCGGTTCCCAAATTCTGCGGGACATTGGCGTAAGCAAGATGCGGCTGCTTAGCCCGCCCGTAAAATACTCGGCCATTTCCGGATTCGATCTGGAAGTAGTTGAGTACATTCCCTACACCCCGGACTGATAAACCCGGTTGCAGCATTGCGGTTGCAGCCCGAGAAGGAGCCACCGATGGCCGATATCAAAGTAATTGAAGGTGATTTTACCCAGTGCACTGGGCGCTATGCGCTGGTGGTTGGTCGTTTTAACGGTTTTGTTGTGGAAAGTCTGGTAGATGGCGCCATCGACACGCTGCGCCGCCATGGAATTGCAGACAGCGATATAACCATCGTCCGTGTGCCCGGCGCCTATGAAATGCCTCTGGCTGTGAAGCGCGTTGCCGAAACCGGTGGGTACAATGCCATTATTGCTCTGGGAGCCGTGATTCGCGGTGGAACCCCGCATTTTGAGTATGTAGCGGGTGAGGCTTCTAGTGGCATCGGCGCCGTAAGCCTTGAAACAGACGTGCCGGTAACCTTTGGTGTGCTGACTGTAGATTCTATCGAGCAAGCCATTGAGCGCTCGGGCACCAAGGCCGGTAACAAAGGCGCCGAAGCAGCAATTACAGCGCTTGAAATGGTTAGCCTGTTCAACAAACTGGGTGAGTAATGAGCGACACTGAAGATACGACACCCCGCCCGGCGCCGACAGGCCAGCCAAAAGCTGGTGATCGCCGCCGCGCCCGGATTCTGGCAATGCAGGGGCTTTACCAGCGCCACTTTACCAAGAGCCCGATTTCGGATATTGAAGCTGAGTTCATGGTCGATAATGACATGACCAAAGTGGATTCTCTGTATTTTCGCGATGTTCTGCGTGGTGTTCATCGCGAACAGGCGGAGTTGGACAAGCTGATCGAGCCATTTCTTGATCGCCCGCTAATTGAAGTAGACCCTGTGGAGTTGGCCATTGTTCGCGTGGGTGCCTATGAACTGCGCCACAGAATGGATGTGCCCTACAAAGTAGTTATCAATGAAGGCATAGAGCTGGCGAAGCGGTTTGGCGGCACAGAAGGACATAAGTTTGTTAACAGTGTGCTGGATAAATTAGGCCGCCGCTTGCGCCTTGCCGAGACGCGCCCGCGCTGACCGATGGGAGAATTTGAGCTGATACGGCAATACTTTATGCCGTTAGCACGTCTGCACGGTTCCAGCTCCGTTATCGTGGGGCCGGGCGACGATTGCGCAGTTCAGAGAGTTCCACCTGGTTCTGATCTGGTTTTTTCTATCGATACGCTGGTTGAAGGCGTGCACTTCCCCGTTGGTTATCGCCCCGATTATCTTGGTTGGAGAGCCCTCGCAGTGGCGGCGAGTGATCTTGCGGCCATGGGCGCTGAGCCTGGTTGCTTTACGCTTGCGCTAACACTTCCCGAAGCAGACGAACTCTGGTTGCGGGATTTTGCGTTTGGGCTTGGCAATGCGGCTGAGTCTTTCGGTTTGGCACTCGCTGGTGGCGACACAACCCGCGGCCCTCTGACACTGAGCGTGCAAGTACACGGAGTTGTGGAGCAGGGATGCGCGATTCGGCGCACCGGAGCCAGAGCTGGTGACCTGATTGTTGTATCTGGCTCCTTGGGGGATGCTGGCGCCGCACTAGACTACCTTCCGGCCCAAGACGATCTTGATGCCGACCATTCCGTGGCAGCGGATGAACAGTTTGTGCTGGAACGTTACCACCATCCGCAGCCAAGATTAGATTTGGGTATAGCTCTCAGGAAGCTTGCAACAGCCGCCATTGATATATCCGACGGATTGCTGGCGGATCTTAATCATATTCTTGAGGCTTCTAATGTAGGCGCCAGTATCGAGCTTGCCCGGATACCCTTATCTCCGGCGCTCGTGCGCTTGAAGGGTGCCGCAGCCACAGATTATGCGCTGCATTCCGGTGATGACTATGAGTTGTGTGCGACTATTTCGGAAGCGAGCTGGGTAGCGGCGCCGGAGTGGCTTAAGCAACAGCTCACGGTTGTCGGTGTGATTGAACCCGTAGCCGGTTTGCGCCTTGACGGCAGTGCTGTAGTCTCAGGTTCTGAAGCGACAGGTTTTGATCATTTCAGGAGAAAGGCATGAGCCAAGAAGAACAATGGCCAGAACCGGATTTACCACAAGCCATTTTGCCCCCCGGATTCCTGAAGAGCCCGGTACACCTTTTGGCCTTCGGCTTTGGCAGTGGCGCAGCACCCCGGGCGCCTGGAACTTGGGGTAGTTTGGCTGCCATTCCACTTTGGTACGGTTTCGCATGGCTGCCGCCCATCGCTTACTGGGCTGTTGTTGCGTTGGCGTTCGCGCTGGGTGTTTGGTTATGTGGAAAGACCGCAGCCGATTTAAAAGTGCACGACCACGGCGGCATAGTTTGGGACGAGTTTGTGGGCATGTGGATTGCCCTCGGGCTGTTTCCAGACCAAATCTATGGAGTTTTGTCAGCGTTTCTGGTTTTTAGGTTTTTTGATGTGCTCAAGCCTTGGCCTATTAATTGGCTGGATGAGCGGCTGCCCGGTGGGTTGGGGATCATGGTTGATGACGTAGTTGCTGGTGTGATGGCGCTTCCGTGCTTATTCGCGATTGATCTCTGGCTGATGCCTTACATACTCTAGAATAAGGGGTCAAGGCTTTCATGAGCTTGCATTAGTGCACTTGATGCTCTTCAGGAAGCAGCTTTACCACGTGTAGAAAGCGCTTTAAGCCGATTTCGGCGCGCTCGCGCGATGCGAAGGGGCCGCTATCGAATCCTTCGCGGGTTGTGAAGTACCATTTGTTTCCGACACAAAAAAAACGACTGCTCCGAAAGGGGATACGTCTATCTTCTCCTGATCTGCCCTGAGTATTCATGGCCGGCTCCGGTGTCCGACCTACGTCTATGGTATGTCGGGCGATATGTGTTTTATAAGGGTCTGCTTAAAATTAATACATTTTTTGACAAATTCAATGTTTTTTTAACATTAATATGTTGACCTCCTGTTTAAATGCGTACACCCCAATTTGTGGAACCGGTTGCCCTCAGTGGTCACGGTGTTCAAAATGCGTATCAACAGGCTGTTGGCCCGGCCCGAACAAGCTTCCCCTTACCATAAGGAAATAGCATGAATGTTTTTAGCGTTTTGCGTGTTACAAGGTTAGAGATGAGCGGTTTCCGTTGGTGGCTGCAGATATGTCGGTTTTTTCTTTCGGCTTTGCTTTTCACAACCTTGGCCGGTTGTTCATCCGCACTTACAAAAATTGAGACCTGGGATGGCGAGCCCGCGAATGCGTTGAACGCGGCAATCTTGAAAGCGCCGGGTGTTATTCATGTCAGCCGGGTTAACGGGCGCTCGATGACCAACTACCTCATGGACGACTTAGCGCTGGATTATGCGCTACTGCCCGGTGAAAACGAGGTGGTGTTCACCTACAAAACGATCTGGGCCAAATCTGGGGTTGTGAACAATGGCGAGTCGAAGGTTCATGTGATCGAAAGTAAGCCCCAAGTTGTGCGGTTTGAGGCGAGCCCCAATGCCGTCTACCGTTTCGAATTTGCCAAACCTAAAACCCGCCGACAGGCTGAAGATGCGCTTCCCGAGTTTTCAGCGGCGATTGTGGGGGCCGATGGACAGGCCTTGGCTCGCTCAAGTAACTGGTCGGGTATCGACAAGCCTCTGGTGGCAAGCACATCCTTGACCCTCGGCGAGGGTGGCGACGATGGTGAGGCTTTAGCCAATAGCGAAGATGTTAGCCCGCTGAACCGACTGAAAGCAGTCTGGGAGACTGCGTCAGAAGAAGAGAAAAAAGCGTTTCTGCGCTGGGCGTTTGAGTAGGGTTAACGCCTGAGGCGGCTTGTCAGTTTTTTTAGTGAACCTTCTAGCAAGTTCATCGCGCTGTCTGCCAGTGACTGGCTCCGGGTTTCTTCAAGTGGAGTGTGCATCTCCTCAGGATCCAGCATGCTGGCGGCTTGCTCAATGGCATCGAGACTCGCGCAGGCATGGTGTCGCAGAGAGTCCCCGTTGGCCACCACGTCTGGGCATATAGTAAAGTTGAGGGTTAGGCTACCCTGATAGCTTACAGCTACAATAACCAGCCCCATGCTGTCGAAAAGCGGGGCGGCGTTATACTGTTGCACCAACCTTGCGCCTTGCAGGTATAGAGGTACTTGGGGCCCCGGAACGTTGGTAATGGGCAGGTTGAATACGGGTTGATAGCGCTGGGCGATCTGTAGCTCCGAATACAGTCGTGCTGATAGGGCTAGCATCGTGGAAGGCAGCAGTTCGGTAAGGCGATCTGCTGCAATGGCTTCACGGTATGGCTCAGACGCTACTGCGTTCCAGTGAATCCGGCGAATGCGCTTGGCTGGATTCTGCTCGTTGGTAGCAAGATCCAGAAGCATGGCAGACATTTGGTTGCCGGTGGTTCTGTTCAGTGTACTTGAGCGCACAGATAGGGGGGTCATTGCCACCAGTGATTCGCCAGTGTTAGCGCCCTGATCGCCAAGGTACCGGTGAAGGGTTTCCGCACAAAGCCCCAGCACGACATCATTGAGAGTGACATCCCCCAGCGTTGCTTTGATTGCCTTGAGGCGAGATAGATCCAGCTTTGCAGAGACTATCTGGCGATTGGCTGTAATCTGGCGGTTAAAAGGGCTGTGGGGCGCCGAAAACAGAGGGAACGGCAGGGGTATTCTGCGCAGTTGCTTCTGGATTAGGCCGCGCGCAGTTGCCTCCATGGCGCCAGCAGCTATCGATGTAACTCGCCAGGGTGTGCGCAATATGTTGGCCCCTGCCTGCAGCATAACGCGCTCTTCTGAAGGTTTCGGGCGTGGCTGCCAAGGCCTAGGTGCGCTAATGGGTTGTGGTTCTGGTGTGTATTCCAGCAGCTTTCCCATTATCTCGGCACCGCTAAACGCATCAATTGCTGCATGGTGCAGCTTTACAATGAGTGCGAAGCCGGGTTTGCCCTCTTTGTCGCCACCCAGCTGGAAACCATCAACAAAGGTGATGTGCCAGAGTGGGCGGTCTCGCTTCAAGGGCTCTTCCAGAATTTTGGAAGCCAGTGTCATTAAGCTCGCTTCCCGGCTGTTTTCGCCGAGGCTAACATAAGCCAGGTGCCGCTCTATGCTGAAATCAGGGTCGTCAATCCAGTAGGGGCGGCCCATGCGCAGCGGGATTTCTTTCAGGCGCTGGCGAAATACCGGCACCACATGCAGGCGACTACGCAGGTAGGAAACAAAGGTGCTGAACGCTAAGGGCGTTTCTCTCTCGCTGGCATCAAATAGATAGATGCTGCCAATATGCATCGGCGCATTAGCTGACTCCAAGTACAGGAAAGAGGCATCCAGTTCCGATAGCTGCCGCATCAAGGGACTCCATTGTTTACAAGGTTGGTTGCAGTATAAATGAACCGGCTAACCATGCCGTTGACTCATTTGCCTGCCTGAATTCTGCTTCGCAGTCATGATGACCGTGTTTTGCAGGGAAGTTCAGCTCTCAAACCAATCTGTTATGGCTGGATCGGTTATGAGCCGTTGCCAGAACCAGATTAATGCTTTGCCTTTGTCGTCGGCGTGCCGCGCCGCCTGAAGGGTGATGGGCTGTCTCGGCTCGCACACCTGTTTTTCGATGAGTTGGCCGGATTCCAGTAGCTCTTTAACTCGGGCTCGTGGCAGCCAGCCTATCCCCAGACCTGCTTTTTGAATGGCAATTTTGTGGTCGATGTTGGTGCCGCTTAACGTTCGCTGTCGGTGAAATATACCGGCGTGGCCCGCAGGCAGCGAGCGGGATGAGTCTGCGGCAACCGCGGCTGGAAAGCGGCAAATGTCGTCTTCGGTCAGGGGGTTTTTGGCTTCTGCCAATGGGTGGTCAAAAGAAACAGCAAAAACGAAGTCCATAATGCCAAGTACATGGCTGGTGAAGTTTCCAGCAGGTTTGCTGATGTCGTCGGCACCAATAACGAGATCTACCCTGCGGCTTTGCAGAGCATCCCAGGTGCCGGCAAAAACTTCTTCGGTGATTTGGATGTCGACCGGAACCCCCAGGGCATAGAAGTCCTTAATCGCCGGGAACAGGCACTCTGCTGGAAGCAGTGAGTTGAACCCAATGCGTAAACGCGTTTCCCAGCCTTGAGCGACTTGCCGGGTTGAGTGCGCAAGGTTTTCGGCTGCCTCAAGCAGCGTTCTGCCTTCTTCGAGCAGGTAACGGCCAGCGGGGGTGAG
>Ga0209075_1001422_pt1 | contig 22455 bp, 18 predicted proteins | sample Stecom2011_FD_187523 | JGI IMG/M metagenome (GOLD analysis project Ga0209075, IMG submission 187523) | Agricultural soil microbial communities from Utah to study Nitrogen management - Steer compost 2011 (SPAdes) (version 2) | ecosystem: Environmental > Terrestrial > Soil > Agricultural land...
TCCTTCTGCAGTCCAGAAAGTTTTGGTGTTGCGCACCTGATTCCGAATGGCACGGTTGCGCTCAATGGATTCCTTGGTTTTATAGGGGCGGCCGTGTTCCAGGTGAATACAAATTGCGGCGTAACGAATCTGGCGTGATCGCAGTCCATAGTTTTGCAGTCGCTCCCCCAGTTCCCGATCCTGACCGCCGTAATGCATGGTTTCATTGAAACCATTGATGGCCACAATGTCATGCTTCCATCCGGAGGAATTGTGTCCGTTCCAGGAGGCTTTGGTGGGCGTCAGGGCGTTCATCAGGGTGGTGTACCAGCGGCTTTTTACCAGTTTGGTGCTTTTGAAAGTTTTGGGAAGGCCATTTTGATACAGCCACTTGAGTTCAAAGGCTTTTTGAGATTGAATGTGGCTGCGTTCAATGTGTTGGCTCAAATCAAGAGGAAGTCGTAAAGTGCCACCGGAAAGGAAGTAGCCCTGCTTACGCCTTTGAATATGTTGGGCAACAAAATCGGCACGGGGGATGCAATCTCCGTCGGTAAAAATAAGGTAGTCTGCTTTGGAGGCAACAATGGCTTTGTTGAGAATGGGGCACTTTTGGTAGCCCTCATCGGGGTGCCAAATGTGCTGGATACGTAAGTGGCTGTTTTCCCGGAAATTTTGCACCAGCTCGCGGGTCGCCTCCTGGGAGCCGTCGTCGGCAATCACAATCTCGAAGTTCTTGTGCGTCTGACATTCAAAGCCCCACAGCACTTTTTGCAACCATTGGGGCTGGTTGTAGGTGGTGAAAATTACAGATACAAAGTCTTCCATGGGGCTCATTGCGCTTGTTTTCAAATGCAAAGTAAAACATTATTTTTAAAAAGTGGCTGCCTGCCGTGCTTTGTTTCTGCTCTTGGGCAGGTGAACCCGGACTCGTGTCATTCGCGTTCTTTTTTGTAATTTAGCCGCCTGTATCATTTATTGGTTTGTATATGATAAAATATTTAAAATATCTGCTGCAAACAGCCTTGTTCCTGCTCCTTTTTTTTGCCTTTTATCAGGTGCTGTTTTTGCTGTTTAACCGGAGTTACGCCGATGGAGCGCCATTTGCTGTTTTGGCCCGTTCGCTGTGGGTGGGCCTGCGGCTCAATCTTTCGATGAGCAGCTATGTTTTGCTGCTGTTGGGGGTTATACAAACCGTCGGCCTGCTGTCGACGGGTCGCTTCAGCTATAAGCTCAGCAAAGTCACCACCCTTTTTTTCGTGGTGGTTTTCAGTGGCATTTTGTTGGGCAACATCAATCTCTATGCCTATTGGGGGCGTTTGCTCGACGCGGAGGGCTTTGCTTTTTTAAAGACGCCCTGGGTCATCCTGGCCTCGGTGCGCTGGTATGAGAGTCTGGCCTTTTTGGGCCTGTGGTTGCTGCTCAGCTGGGCGGCAGCCAAAGGCTACTTTTGGCTGACCCGCAGTTCGACAGCCTCCGGCGTGTTGCGCTGGCCGGCACGGGGACTCGCGGCTTTCTTCACGCTCTTTACGGCGGCTTTTATGTTGTTGCCCATAAGGGGCGGACTGGGTGTGGCGCCGATCAATACCGGAGTGGCCTATTTTTCCTCCTACAATTTTGCCAATCACGCCGCCATCAATCCCCCCTGGAACCTGTTTTACAGTTTTAAGCGCATGGATGCACGCACGCGGCATTATGCCTTTATGGAGGATGAGGAAGCCAGTGCGGTGTACGAGGCCATGCGGGCCGGCACAGGTGGTCAGCCGCTCGCTGTACTCAACAACGAACGACCCAATGTGGTGGTGATTTTGCTGGAGAGCTTTTCGTCCCAGGTGGTAGGCGTGCTGGGTGGGGAAGCGGTAAGCCCTCACTTGGACGCCCTTGCGCGGGAAGGCATCCTTTTCGACAACATTTACGCCGCCAGCGACCGGTCCGACAAAGGTCTTGTGGCCACCATGGCCGGTTACCAGGTCTTGCCCGGCTATTCCATCATTCAGTATCCCCAAAAGTCGCAGTCGCTGCCCTTTATGCCACGCAAGTTAAAACAGGCCGGCTACGATAAGCTTACCTATCTTTATGGCGGAGACATCGGTTTCAAAGGGATGAATTCCTTCGTTACCCTGGCCGGCTTTGAGGAGGTGTTGACCATCAGCGATTTTCCGTTGGACACGCGTGGTAAAAAGTGGGGGGTGCACGACGAGTTTACCTTTGAGCGGCTCTTGCAGGAGATGGAAAAGAGTGCCTCAGCGGAAACACCTTTTTTTAAGTATTATTTTACGCTGAGCAGTCACGAGCCCTTCGACGTGCCCATGGAAAAGGTTCACGACGATCCCTATCTGAACTCGGTGGCCTATACCGACCGTTGTCTGGGCACTTTTATGCATGGCGTTAAGGAGCGCGGCCTCTGGGACAATACCCTGTTTGTGTTGATTGCCGACCATGGGACTCCCGGCCCAAAAAGGGCCACTTCGCAGATGCGCGAGCGTTACCAGATTCCGATGGTGTGGACCGGCGGGGCACTGGCTGTGAAGGATACGGTGGTGCACACCCTGGGCAGTCAAAAGGACTTGGTGGCCACCTTGTTGGGTCAGCTTCAAATTGATGCTTCTGATTTTCTCTTCAGTAAGGATTTATTGGTGCCTGGACTCGAAGAGTATGCCTTTTTCACCTACCCCGATGCCTTTGGCTATGTGAGTCCTCAGGGCTATCAGGTCTACGACAATGCCGCCCGCCGTTATGTGGTGCAGGAAGGCAGCATCAGTGCCCTCGACAGCATCCGTGGCCGGGCCTACCTGCAAGTGGTGTCGGCCGATCATTTAGAACGATAAGCAAAGTAAGTACAAGTTGATACAGCGAAGCATGACCAGGAAAGATTTTGAGATAATGGCGCCGGCAGGTTCTTTTGAATCCCTGCACGCCGCCATTCAGGGAGGGGCCGATTCGGTCTATTTTGGCGCCGGTAATTTGAACATGCGCTCGCGCTCCTCGGCCAATTTTTCGGCCGACGATTTAAAAGAAATCGCCCGCATTTGCCGGGAGAACGGACTCAAGTCCTACCTCACCCTCAACATTACGCTGTACGACCAGGATCTGGAGGAAATGCGGCGGATGGTAGATGTGGCTGTGGAGAGCGAGATTTCGGCCATCATTGCCAGCGACATTGCTGCCATTCAGTATGCGCACAGTCGCGGCATGGAGGTGCATCTTTCCACCCAATGCAATGTGTCGAACATCGAGGCCCTTAAGTTTTACAGCAATTATGCCGATGTGGTGGTGCTGGCGCGGGAGTTGAATATGGATCAGGTCAAAGCCATTCACGAGGCCATTGAGCGCGACCAGGTAAAGGGTCCCGGGGGGGAGTTGGTACGCATCGAGATGTTTGCCCACGGCGCACTTTGCATGGCCGTATCCGGGAAGTGCTACCTAAGTCTCCACCAAATGAACAGCTCGGCCAATCGGGGGGCTTGTCTCCAGCCCTGTCGCAGAGGCTATGTAGTTACCGAAAAGGAAAGCGGCGACGAGCTGGAAGTGGACAATGAATACATCATGTCGCCCAAGGATTTAAAAACCATCCACTTTCTGAACAAGATGATCGATGCCGGGGTGCGGGTTTTTAAAATTGAGGGAAGGGCACGCGGCCCCGAGTACGTCAAAACAGTCTGCCGCAACTACGATGAGGCCATTCACGCCTATCTCAAAGAGGATTTCAGTCCCGAGCGCATCGCGCGCTGGGACAGCAGTCTGGCTTCGGTTTTTAACCGGGGTTTTTGGGACGGCTATTATCTGGGACAGCGCCTGGGCGAGTGGAGTGCCAACTACGGCTCTCTGGCCACCCATAAGAAGGTCTATTTGGGCAAAGCCACCAACTACTTCCCCAAAATCGGCGTGGCCGAATTTGTTATGGAGACCCAGAATCTTGCAGTCGGCGATGACATCCTGATTACCGGTCCCACCACCGGTGCCCTCGACTTGAAAGTGGACGAATTGCGTTATGAGCTGGAGCCGGTTCAGGAAGTGGTCAAAGGTCAGCGCTTCTCTCTGCCGGTGGCCACCAAAGTGCGGCGCAACGACAAGCTGTTTAAGATGGTTGCCAACACAAAAAAGTAAGATGACTTATACAGGCAATATACAAAAGATGGGGGCCCTGGCCGATGAGCAGGGGCGTGTGCATTATACCCTTCAAATGGGAGGGGACCAATTGGATATGAATGCTTTGTTGGGGAAGGAGCTGGAAATCACTTTCCTGGGAGAGATTTATTGCAAGTCTTGTGGTAAAAGGACCGGCAAATCCTACGCCCAGGGTTTTTGCTTCCAATGCATGCAAACGGCGCCCGAGGCAGAAGAATGTGTTTTGCGGCCTGCCCTGTGCAAGGCCCATTTGGGGGTGGCACGGGATATGGATTATGCACGCCAGCATTGTTTACAGTCGCACTACGTCTATTTGGCCAATACCGGGGAGCTTAAAGTGGGCGTTACCCGGGCCTCGCAAATTCCCACACGCTGGATCGACCAGGGTGCCGTGGCGGCTGTTCCCCTATGTATTACGCCCAACCGGCACATTGCCGGTCTCATAGAACAGCAACTGTCGGCCCATATTTCGGACAAGACGTCCTGGAAAAAAATGGTCAGCAACAACATCAATGCCGATATCGATTTAACGGAGGAGCGCAGCAGGGCGGTGGATTTGCTGACAGCCGGTATGCGTCGTTTTGTTTGTAGCGATGTTTCGCTGCGCCGCTTTATTTACCCGGTGGCCGCCTATCCCACGGCACCCGTGAATCATAATCTCGACAAGGAGGCCCGCTTATGCGGCAAGCTGTTGGGTATTAAAGGGCAGTACCTCCTGTTTGAGGGGGAGCGGGTGCTGAATTTGCGCCGCTTTAGCGGCTACCGCCTTTCCATAAGTGACTGAGTCGCTCATCCTGCCAGGGAGGGACGACAATTGGTCCTTTTCTTTTTTGACCTTCCCGGTTGAAGGACAGTTGTGAACTGATGGGGTGGTGTCCTCTAAAAAGCTGTTCCAAAAAAGGCGCCTGATGCACCTGGTACTTTTCTATCTCAAAAAGGCTGTTGATGAAAATGTGGTCGGTTAGCACCAGGGGGAGCTTTTTTCCCAAACCGGGTTCTTTGGTTTCCATCAGTCGCACACTGTTTTCAAAGGAGTAGAGCGGATCCCAGTTGGCTGCCAGCAAGCGCTCTGCCGGTCCATCGGTCAGACTGTTGAAATTACCGGTGAGCACCACCGGAGCCTGACCGGCGATTTCATTTATTTTTCGAAGCAGGAGCGAGGAGCTCATCATACGGGCGTCTTCGTTCAGGTGACAAAAGTGCGCATTGAAAACGAAGAAGATATGTCCAGTTTGCAGGTTCATAAACTTGCCCCAGGTGACCGTTCTTGGAAAAAGTGCTCCCCAACTCATGCTGCCGGCCACATCCGGGGTTTCAGAAAGCCAGAATTGCGAATCGGCCAGGAGCTTCAGACGCTGAGGCGAATAAAAAATGGGACAGGTCTCCACCGATGGGGAGAAGAGTCTGCCAAAATCCGGAAGACTTTTGTAAGTGTCCAACTCTCCGGATAGTTTTTGTAAGCGGTCGGGATGCACCTCCTGCAGGCACAGCAAATCAAACTGGTGGGCCGCCACCAGTTTGCCGATGGTGATCCAGCGCTCTTCCAGCATGGTCTCCACAGGCTCATCGTAACCGGCCCCGGTATAAAGGGTGCAAACTTTAAGGGGCTCTTGGGGCGAACAGGACGCCAGCAAGATTGCAGCCCCTATTCCTAACAAAAGTAGAATCTTCCTCATGCTTCAAATCCTGGTTGAAGCAAAAGTAAGCCTAAAGCCGTTATCGGCTCATTTTTTTACAGGAAGGACGGGTTTTGTTTGACCATCAACCTGTTTTGCGTCGATATGTCGAATGGACTAAAGTCCCGTTGCGGCCCAGGCCTGTTCGGCGTCTGATTTTCGGATGGCGTCAATTACGCGCATGTTGTTTAGGGCGTCTTCCAGACTCAGCGGCATCGCGGTTTTGTTCAATACGGCATCGGCAAAGGCCTCGAAAATCAGCTGATAGGGATCGGCGCTTGGGAAACTGACTTCCCGACTGCCCTGGGGTGTTGCAATGCTTATCGTTGCGGGGGTATCCACATAGGTGTTAAAGGGAATGTGCACGGTAATGGCGCCGCCGGTACCCACAATGTCGACTTTTTGAAAAGGCTGTGAAGAGGTGGATACATGAAAACTGGCCCGGAAGGACCCAAAATCCATCAGGGCAGACTGGTGCTGATCGGTATGGAAGTCGGGGTGCCGATCGGCCAGGGCCAGTACGCGTTGTGGTTCCTTGTCCGACAAAAACCGGGGTACCGAAATGGCGTAACAGCCGATGTCCATTAGTGCGCCTCCGCCGTATTCTTCAATATTGCGGATGTTCGAAGGGTCGGGGTTGTTGTACGAAAAGGCACTGTGGATGTAGGTGAGACTGCCGATCTGACGGGTGCGGATGAGGTTGTGCACGTGCTGCCACAGGGGGTGAAAGCGGTACATAAAGGCTTCCATCAATGGGGTGCCGGTGGATTGTGCCGTTTCCACCATCAGTTCGGCCTGGGCCGTATTCATTGCGAGCGGTTTTTCGCACAAAACAGGCTTGCCTGCTTTCAGGGCCTTGATGGTCCAGTCGGCATGCATGTGGTTGGGCAGTGGAATGTAAATGGCGTCCACATCCGGGGCATAAATCAGGGCCTCGTAATCGTCGGAAGTCACCGGAATGTCAAAGGCCAGGGCTGCCTCTTCCGCCTTGGGCAGTTCGCGGGAGGCAATGGCATAGGACAAGGCATTGCGACTGGCCTGTAAGGGCAATACAATGCGCTTTAAAAAATGATTGGAAACACCTAAAATTCCGAATTTGATTTTTTGCATAATGATTGAGTTTCTGTATGTTTTTACTGTCTGAGAACGAAGGCCCTATTCTACCCTGTAATTATAGAGGTAGTTGTAGGGGCCGCCGGTAATCAGGTTAAAGCGATAGGCCGAACTCTTCAGAAAGCCTATGCTGAAGCGGCTGTTGCCCTTCAGCGGGAAGCCCTGATAGTGGGAGCCGTCACTGTTTATCAGGTGAATTTTTCCGCCTTCCTGCTCCACCACGCCAAATTTGGTATCGCTGGCCGAAAAACGATAGACATCGGCCAGGGGGTGGATCTTATTTTCAAAGCTAACATAGAAAAGGCTTTTATGTTCCTGATCAATCAGTCTGAGCTGGTTTTCGGTGGTCAGAAGATAGCGGGGCCGGGGCGATGCTGCATCGACCAGGGCAAGGCTGTGCCTGCCCTGAAGGCCCTCGATGTCCCGCAAACTGGTGCGTCCCGAGGGCAAAGCAATCGTAGCCAGCTGCCCCTGAACCGTGGTGCTGACCAGGGCCGCCCGATCGCTGTGCTCTCCTTGCAAAAAGAAGGGGGAATCGGGGTTGCGGACAAAAGTGCGGTCCGGACGCACCCGGATATCGCCCCGCCGGTCGAGAATGTAAGAACGAAAGGCATCACTAAATACCAGATAGTCGCGACCCTGACTCCTGAAATGTTGCACCGGGGTGGTCACCGGCCCTTCCGTTTGGGGGCGATTCCAGCCCGTCACGCTGTTGCCCGTTTTATCGAAAAGATGCACCTGTCGATCGTCCAGCGCCACAAAGATGCGGTAGTCCTTATTGTTGTCGTAATCAAAAACCGCCAGTCCGTTCGTGGCCTTCGCGGACAGGTTGAGGGGGTAGCGGGCCACATGGTTGCCGTTGCGGTCGAGCAGATAAATCCTTTCTGCCGTGTTAAAGAGGTATTGCAGCTTGTTGTTGCGGTAGTAATCTATCTGGTACACTTCCCCGAGAATGGGGCCTTCCAGATTTCTTTTCCAGAGAATCCGCCCCCTGTTGTTGAGCAGGTACAGCGTGTGACCCGCGTCCTGCACCAAAATTTCCTTTTCGTTGGTGTTGTGGTTGTCGACCAGGGCCGGCTTCATGGTCAGACTGGAATCGAGGCGGCTTTGCCAAATGGTTCTGGGCTCCTTGTCGCGGTGCGGCGTATGCTGCGCAAATAAGGAGGTGTACAGCAGGTCTCCGGCCGACGAAAACTGCAGGCCCAGTCCGTAAAAGTTCGATAAGGCCTTGTCCTGTTCACCGGTGCTGTGGAAAACCGCAGGGTTCAGGTGCTTATTGGCCATGCGCAGTATGTGTCCGGGCTCAGCAAAAAGAAAAAGGTTTTCGCGATAGGAAAAGTTTTCAGCAAAGGAGTTGAAATAGGGGTGGGTGGCAAGTGTTCTTTGCAGCAGATTGGCATAAAAGAAATGCTCCAGTACAGCCGGGTCATCGGCAAAGACGAGGTAATTGCGGTAGAAGGAAAAGTAGCGGGCGGGCGTTTCCGGCAGAAGGGGCTGCCAGTAGGCACGAAAGCAATCTGCTTCCGGTGTGCGGTACACCGGATAGCGGGTTTGGCTGTCGATTTGCAACCACTGGACGGTCTCGGTAAGCGGCCTGCTTTGGCGACTCAGTCCTTCCAGTATTTCCAGGCTGCGTGCCTGGCCTACAGTGTTGACTACCAGCAGGGGGTGATAGGTCTCTGACTTGCCGGTTTGCACGTAAGCCAGGGTGGCTTCTTCCTGGATGTACGAAAACAGATGTGCATCATAATCTTGTTGATGGGTGGCCTTAAAGGCCTGTAATTTTTTTGCCCGGGTTTTATCGGCAGGACGCTTCTCCATCAGCGTTCTAAAGTTGTCGCGAAAGCGGGAGCCGGAGCCCAGACTGTAGCCCATCATAAAGCGGGTTTCGGCGGGCAGAACGGCGGGCAGCTCGGGGCGCTGCGGTTCCATATTGTGAAAGAGATGAAGCAGCAGGCTGTCGCCCTTTCCCCCCGAAAAACCATTCATCATCAGGCTGTTGTTGCGCAGGTTCAAATCCAACTCAGCCCATGTGCCAAATGACTGAAACACGGGATGGCGGATGGCGTCCCGACTCAGGTTCGCCAACTGGTCAAAATTGAGCCAGAGACTGGCCTGACGTGGACTTTTGTCGCTGCTGCGCCAGTGCGCAAAGCTATCGTGCATCAGCAATCCGTTCTTTTTGTCCAGGGCATGGAGACTGAGCAGGAGCAGCGAGCGGGAGGGACTCACCAAAACATAAGGTTCTTTAAGTGCCAGGTAGCTCTCTACGGGCAGCAGCTGTCCTGCTTCGGAGTAGTAGATGCGGTTGTTTTCGCGATCGGGTAAAAAGGTGGGCGTTTGTTTGAGCAGGCGCTTAAGCGCACTTTGTTCGCTACGGTTGTCGAGATGGGTAACCAACAGCCACCCCGGCAGCGAATCGTTGACCCATGCCAGTGTCATCGGACGTTTGGCAAGGTGACCGAGTACGTCTTCTTGAAAAAGTGCCGCAGAATCGAGGTGTCGTAAAGTCCCATCGAAGGCCTGAAACAAGGCAAAGCTGCCCAGTTCATTTTGGTAATCGCTGTTCCTTAGCTGACTGTGAAATTCGGCCGGACGACTGATGTTTAAAACCAGGGCGGTCTCCAGGGGCAGCGCCAGGGCCGGATTGCTGTCGCTGTACTTCTGGTGTCGGTAGAAGTATAAAAAAGCGGCGACAATTATGGCGCAGAGCAGTACTATTGCCGTGATGGTCAAGTATTTCCTGGTCATATGCTGTGTTTTTCAGGTTATCATCTGACTATAGCAATTTTGGTCACGGCCGATTGACTGCCGTCTTCGGTGGCAACAAAGATGAGGTAAACTCCGGATTTAACCTCCCGGCCCCAAAGGTTACGTCCATCCCAAAAGGCCTGAGCGCCTACCGAGTTGGTTTCGAAAACCAACTTGCCCGCAACATCCGTTATTTTTACGGTGGTCTTTTCCATCAATCCCGAAATGGTTATGTTTCCCGTGAAACCGGGTCGTACGGGGTTGGGGTAGGCATAAAGCTGGTCGAAGGAGGCTTCTGCCCTGGTGGCATTGCCTTTATACACCACAATCCCTTCACCGGTAGCGATGTACAATTCACCGGTAGCCTCATTTAAACTCAGGTCGTTGATGTAGTTGGAGGGTAAAGGGCTGTTTTCAGTATTAAAATGCGCCAACTGGCGCATGCCGTTGGCAGATACCAGATACAGTCCATAGCCCTGGGTTCCCAGCCATTTGCGGTTGCCAGGATCTGTCAAGATACTTGACACAGCCTGTCCGTCAAGGAGATAATCGCCCCAGCCATCGCCCCTTGGAATCAGAATGCGTGAGAAAACAGGTCGTTCGATGGAGAAAATACGGCCTGGTTGATACTGCACCACTACGCCTTTGTCGGTACCCAGCCAAATGTGCCCGTTGGCATCCTCCTCCAGAGCCAGAATGTTGTTGGTCAGCTCCTGGCCATCCTCATCCCAAAGCAGAATTTGCCCCATGTTGCGGCGGTCACTGTCCGCACTTTGGGGAATTGCACTTCGGTAATAGTCGTCGCTTTGACTTTGCGGGGTTCCGTTGTCGTTCCAGATAAAAAGGCCCTTGGCATCGCCGCGGTAAACCGACAGCCACATGTCGCCGTTGGAGGTGGCCAGGATGGGAGCCATCCCTTGGTTATCAGACAGGGCACCATAGGAATAACGTTGCCAGCGGTCCTCTTCCGGAAAATAGGCCACCAGGGACGAAGCTACCGAGGAGTTCGTCATCCAAAGGGTACCCTGATTATCAAAGGCCGAAGTGGCTACGCGTACATAACGCGAATTGTTCTCAAATATGTTAACAAGTCCGTTTTCCGGAGTTAGAAAATGACGACCGACTGCAGCTTCCGTACCGTCTGCCTCTACTTGAAACAAACCGCTGCCCCAGGAGCTGATGTAAAGCTGGTCAGGGTTTTGTGGATGGGGGGTAATGCTTAACAAATCTCTGGAATTCAGGAGCAGGGGATTGTTTTGGGTGTTGAGTACCTTCCAGCCATCGGGCATTAAAACCGAAATGCTGGGAGCAATATTGGCATTGTTCCAGGCACTGGTTAATCCTCCGGGAACCACCCAAAGCTTGTCTCCACTGAATTGGAGACTGTGTGCCTGATTGCTGAAAGGGCCGTCGGGCAGCAGTTGCACCCAGGCCTCATTGTTATAGACCAGGAGTCCGTTATTGAAGTCGGCCACCCAAATATTGCCCGCTGTATCGCCATAAGCCGAACGGAAAGCCGGCCTAAGCGGATGGTTGGCCGGAAGGCCCAGTTGGCCTGTTCTTTGTCCCTGGTCGTTGTAGTAATAGAGGGCCGTACCGCTTACTGCCAGGAAGCGATCGTCGGCCATTGTCCACTCACTAAAGGCCGAAAGGCTCCCAAGATTAATGGTTTGCGTATCGTTAAGCAGCCATAAGGTGTTGCTGGCCCCCTTTTCTCCTTCGCTGGCAACAACAAGGCCAGTCCGCACTTCAAGGGACGAATAGTTGTTGGTGTTGGCCGATATGGTTTCCCAGGTGCTGTAAATCGGAAGGTCCGGAGCCGTTTTGCTGGCTCGTTTGATGCCCTGTCCGGTGGCCGCATAAAGATAATCGGCATCTGCGGCCATTTGGTTCACTTTAAGGTCCGCGGCCTGGTCGCCTATGTAATAAGTGCTTTCTATTTCCCGGCGCTGCAAATTTACCACCAATATACCAAAGTCGGTCGACAGGTAGGCCCGGGTGCCTTCGGGCAGGATGTGGTTGATGGCTTTGGAGCCGCTCAGCTGTTTGATTTTTAAGTCGTTGATGTTGTAGATTCTTTCCTGTGTAAGCAAGTCGATGTTGCCGTTTTCGTAAGCAATAACAAGGGTGTTTTGCTCCTTGCTGTAGGCCAGACTGCTGATGCCGTAATCGGAAAGTCCGTTGATTTTATTGAGGGTGGTCAAAGCCTGGTCGGCCTTGCTGTAAACCACCAAGCCCAGGCGGGTGGCTGCATAAATTGCCCCGGGTGTTTCCGCCAGGGCAAAACTTTGCCTGTAAGAAAAATGATCTTGCCAGCCCTGGGCTCCCAGGTCCGGGTTCAGCCACCCGGTATTAAGCAGTCCTAAGACGAGCAGGATTTTAACGAAGTGGCTCATAAGTGCTGTTTAAAAATTCCAGCAGACGATTTACTGCACGGCCGCGGTGACTGATGCGATTTTTTGCTTCGGCACTCATTTGCGCAAAACTCAACTGCTGGCCTTCAGGAATAAAAACCGGGTCGTAACCGAAGCCCTCTGTGCCGGTGGGTTGTTTGCTGATGTGTCCCGCTACGCTGCCTTCAAATAAGTGTTCTTTATCGTTTATTATCAGGGCAATTACGGTCCTGAAGCGCGCATCACGCCGGCTCTGCCCGTCGAGTTGCTTTAAAATTTTTTGCACATTGGCCCGGGCGTCACATTCGGGTCCTGCCCAGCGGGCCGAATGCACGCCGGGAGCTCCACCCAGAGCCGTAATTTCCAGGCCGGTATCGTCGGCAAAAACGGGTTTGCCAAAATGTTGGTAGATGGTTCGGGCCTTAATCAGCGCATTGGCAGCTAAGTCCTCCCCGGTTTCGTCTATGGCATCGGTGTAAGCCAGGTCGTTGAGACTTTGAAGCACGATGCCCGGGGGCATCAGCTGTTGCAGTTCTTTCAGTTTGTTTTGGTTGTGTGTAGCAAAAATCAGCTGCATAAAAAATAACAATTTGAACAGACCAGCGTTGACCTGCGTAGCGAAATTACGAAAAAACTCACAATCTTTTGTGGCCTACAAAAAACCCTCCTGTTTTTGGGCAGGAGGGCTGACTGAAGACTTCTTTTATTTCATTGGAGTCTATCCGAAATTGCCATAACCGTATTTCATCAAATCGGTTCGTGGGTTGATGACCATAACGGGAATTTTCGCAGAGTTGGCAATCATGTATTGCTCCTGGGCCCCAAGCACGTAGTCGTGGAAGGCAATGTCGCGGGTGGTCATAATGATGATGATGTCCGCTTCTCTTTCTATGGCAAAGTCGATGGTTTCCTGACTGAAGGAGGCGCTGTTTTTAGCCAGCACCAACTCGTAGTCTATTTTTTTATCTTCCAGGAAGGTTTTGCAGAAGACCAGGTTGGCCTTGGTGCGGGGGTCCAATGCGCCTTCTTTGGAACTGGCTGAAAAGAGCAGGGTTTTGGAAGGAAAATAACGGGACATAAACTGTACCCACTTGAGTTTTTCTTTGTTTTCGCTTTTAAAGTCTACCGGGAACACCAGTTTTAAGGGTTCGTCCTTTGATTTGGGCGCATCCTGAACCACCAAAAAGGGAATTTTTGAACCAACAATCACCTTGAGTGCCCAGCTTCCGGTGATTTTTTGCAAACCCTTCATGCCATGCGTACCCATTACAATGAGTGTTGCTTCTATTTCGTGAGCAACCTGGTTGATGGTCTTAAAAATGGAACCTTCCCGAATGAGTCCGTTGGGTCGAATGTTATGGATTTCATGAATCTTTTGAAGCTCGGCCTCCAACTGTTGCTCCATCTCCTTTTTCTCACTGTCTTTTTTAATGATGTGGAGCAGGGTGAGGCCGGTATTCAGGTTCTTGCACAGATTGGCTGCGTGAGCTACGGCGTTCATCGCAACTTCTGTGAAATCATAGGGCACAATAACACTGTGATTCAGGGTTTCCATAACGCATTAGGATTCAGAGATTGTTTCAACAACTAAATATAACACAAAATGCAAAAGTAACACAGTTTTGTCAAAAAAAAATTAGAATTCGCAAAAAAACGTATTGGTCTCTTTTTGATGCCCGGTAGTCAAATTTTCATCCTGTAATTGTGGCAATAATCCCACTTTTGTTGTATCTAGTAGTGTATAAAACAAGATGCAAATAGTGTGACAAGCATTTTTTCTTTTTCAGCTCAGCTTGTGTGGTTGTTCCCAAACCCGGTGCGAATGGCCGGTTTTTTCTCGGGGACGTTCTTCGTCTATGTCTTATTGCCGATATCGGTGCTCGTTCTCTTGTATTTGTTGCGGCGCTGGTTTCTGCTCAGAATTGAGAAGGAGGTGCAAAGGCGACTGGATAAGGCTTTACGGATAAAAGAGAAGGCCTTACGCATGCGCCTCGGCTACGATGCCGAAGTGTTGGTAAAGAAAGGAGAGCAGACTAAGGTGCGTTCGCTAAAATATAAAAGTGTCACCGTTTTGTTTGCCGACATCCAAGGCTTTACGCGTATTGTGGAGCAGCTGAATCCCGAATTACTCATCGACGAGCTCGATCATTTTTTCTTTCGTTTTGATTCCATTGTGGAGCAACACGGGATTGAAAAGATTAAAACCATTGGCGATGCCTATATGGCGGCAGGTGGCATACCCGATAAGAGCAGAGTACATTCGGTACGAATGATTCTGGTGGCTATGGAAATACATGCCTACATGTTTGCGCTTCGGGCGCAAAAAATTGCCCAACATCAGGATTTCTGGGAACTGCGCATCGGTATTCATACCGGTCCTGTCATTGCCGGACGGGTCGGGCGAAATAAAACCGCCCTCGATATTTGGGGCGACACCGTTAACATCGCCAGTCGTATGGAATCCTCGGGCGTGGCCGGTGAAATCAACATTACCGGTGCCACCTACCAACTGGTGAAAAGTTTCTTTGTGTGCGAGTACCGTGGAAAAATGCCGATAAAGTACAAGGGAGATATCGATATGTATTTTGTACGTGGTATTCTTCCGGAGCTCTCGGTGGAGGGATTGGGTCAGGAGCCCAATGAATTGTTTCGGATTCGTTTGCAACACATCCGTTTTGACGACCTGGAGGAGGCGGTACTCGAACGGCTGGAGGAAGAATTGCCTGCAGACATTTGTTACCATAATGTTAAACACACCATCGATGTGGTTACGCAGGTTGAAATCATTGGCCAGGGAGAGGGCGTTGGTGAAGAGGATTTGTTGTTGTTGAAAACTGCAGCACTTTTGCACGATGCAGGTTTCATTGTCGATTACCGTAATCATGAGGAAAGCAGCATGCAATTGGCCCGTGAAGTCTTGGCGACTTACGATTATTCCGATGCGCAAATAGAAAAGGTGGTTGCCCTTATTGCTGTTACCCGTCCGGATGCGGAACCCGGAAACTTGTTGGAGTGCATTATGAAGGATGCCGACTTGGATTATCTGGGACGCTCAGATTTTTTGAATGTGTCGGATACACTTTATCAGGAATTACAGCGTTATAAAGGACAGATGACGCCTGAGGAGTGGCTGGAAAAGCAGTATGGTTTCCTATCGACCCATCGTTATTATACCACAACTGCGCGCAAGATGCGCCAGGTGAATAAGGAAAAGCAGCTGGCAGAATTGCAACGCCTGATGCAAAACGCGACCTGAAATTTTGTTACATTTGTTTTTTGGCTAATAAGGAAAGTTTTAACGTGTAATGAGCAAAAAAATGAAAAACGCTGAAATCGAGAGCAGATTGCCCAATATGATTGGTCCCGGAACCAAAATTGTGGGCAATATCGAAACCAATGGAGACATTCGCATCGATGGCAACATCGAGGGCAATATTAATTCGAAGGGGAAAGTAGTGGTAGGCAACAATGGTTTTGTCAAGGGAGAAATCATTTGCAGCAATGCGGAGATTTCGGGCACGGTCAGCGGAAAAATGGCCATTACCGAATTGCTTTCTCTTAAAGCCAGTTCAAAGGTGAATGGCGACATCAAGTCGGGTAAGTTGTCTATTGAGCCCGGAGCCCTTTTCTCTGGTACCTGCGCCATGGGCAATCAGGCCCCTGCCGGCTCTCAGGCTGCGGGAGGCACACCTGCCGATGCTGCCAAAAAGAGCTGAGGAAACGCTTTAAGAAGCGTTTCCCAAGTACTTTTTATGAACCTTACAGGCCTTGGCTGCGTATAGTGGCCAAGGCAGGTTCTAATTCCTGTCTGATTTTTAAGCTGTTTGTGCATGAGGGCTTTTTTTCTTTTGACAGGGCTGTTTATGTGGATGGCCGTTGGAACTTTGTCCGCTGCTTCCGAAGGGGAAGAGACGGCGACAAAGGACTTTGATGTGACCGATATGATCATGCACCACATCGGTGATTCCTATGTTTTTCACATTGTTTCTTTTCGCAACGGGAAAGGCGAGCTCGTGGATGTATCGCTCCCTCTGCCCGTCATCATTTGGCACGAAGGTCACTTAAAGGTCTTCCTTTCTTCCCGTTTTTCGGGTGGAAATGACTTGGTGCCGATAGGAAATGACCATCTGCGGTTGTATCATGAAAAAATCTACCTGACCGATGCCGCCGGCACCCTGCACTTTGGAGCCGATCATGAGGTGCTCAACCCCCGCCCCCTGGATTTATCCATTACCAAGAACGTTGCCAGTATGTTGCTGGCCGGTTTGCTCCTGTCTCTTTTGATGATAAACATCGGGCAGCGCTATGGTCGGAGAGGTGGTCTGGCGGTTCCTAAAGGCATGCAGCTGGTGGTGGAGCCCGTCGTTTTGTATGTGCGCGACGACATTGTTAAAGCACAAATCGACCACGACAAGGCCGATCGTTTTATGCCCTATCTGCTGAGTGTTTTCTTTTTTATTTGGTTCAACAATATGTTGGGACTTATTCCCTTTTTTCCGGGTGGGGCCAACATGTCGGGCAACATCGCCTTTACCTTCACCCTGGCCATTTTTACTTTTCTGGCCACCAATCTTTTTGGCTCGCGGCACTACTGGCAGGAAATTCTGTGGCCGCCGGGCATTCCCATCTATGTAAAGCTTTTGTTGATTCCCATTGAGTTCATAGGGATGTTTACCAAGCCCTTTGCCCTGATGTTGCGTTTGTTTGCCAACATCACCGCCGGTCACATCATTGTGCTGAGTCTGGCCTCCATCATTTTTGTTTTGCAGTCGCTTTATGTGGCCCCCTTGTCGGTGTTGCTTTCGCTCATGATTTTTGCACTCGAATTATTGGTAGCCCTTTTACAGGCCTACATATTTACCCTTTTGTCGGCCCTATTTATAGGGCTGGCCGTAAATGAACATCATTAATTGTTAAAACCACACATTATGGATGGAATCAGTTTGACAGTAGTTGGTCTTGGAATCATTGTTTTAGGCGCCGCCTATGGAATTGGCCAGATTGGGAAAGCTGCCATGGAAGCCATGGCACGTCAGCCCGAAATCAGTTCTAAAATTCAAACAGCAATGATTGTTGTTGCCGCCCTTATCGAAGGCGCCGCCCTTTTTGCCATCGTTGTGGCCTGGCTGAACGGATGAGGACTTTTCAACAAACCATTAAAGTAATTTTGCTATGGGGATACTAACACCGGATCCCGGACTGGTTTTCTGGACCAGTTTATCTTTTCTTACCCTTTTGTTGCTGCTTCGGCGTTACGCCTGGAAACCCATGTTGCGTGCGCTGAAGGTGCGTGAGGAGTACATTGCCTTTTCGTTGCAGGATGCCCACGATGCCCGCGAAGAAGTCAGAGGGCTGGAGGATACCCGTAAGAAGATGATGGAAGCCGCCCGTTTGGAGCGGGAGAAAATCATACGTGAGGCCCGGGAGCTGCGCAAGGAAATTGTGGCAGAGGCCAAGAAGGTGGCCGAAGCCGAAGCCATTCGTGTATTGGCCGCCGGGCGGGAGCAGCTCGAGCGGGAGCGCAGAGAGACCATGGCCGCGCTGCGACAGGAGGTGGGTTTGGTCTCCCTCGAAATAGCCGGAAAGATTTTGCACGACGAGTTAAAAAACGACGCGCGGCAGCAAGCCGTTATAGCGCAGTACATGAAAGAAATGGATCTCAATTAAGCCAAGCTTATGAATGCCGGATTAATCGCCAGTCGCTATGCAACAGCCTTTTTTCAGTCGGGACAAAGTGACCCGGCCGTATTGGAGCGCCTGTATAAGGATGCTGCTTATTTGCTGGACTTGTTGCGTCAGGGGAAGGATTTGGAACAATTCCTGACCAATCCGCTGATTAAGCCGGGCGCACGTAAGAAAGCCTTAGGTCAGATTTTGGGCAGCAGTTTGCATCCTTTTAGTCTGGGATTGTTAAAGGTCCTCATCGACAACCAGAGAGAAGGTCTGTTGAACCTGGTCTTGTTGGATTTCTCGACCTTGTACCGGCGGCATAAAGATCTGCGACAAGTTGTTGTGCAGACCGCCGTTCCCGTAGATAAGGACTTGCGCGCGCAATTGAAGAAAATGGTAGAAGACCAATTCGCTTGTCGTGCAGAACTCGATTGCAAAGTCGATCCTGAATTAATGGGCGGTCTGATTTTGCGGATGGACGACCGGCAACTGGACGGAAGTGTAAGAGGGCAATTACGTGCCATGAAAAAGAAATTGTTAGCACTTAGATGAGTGAGAAATGGAACAATTGAAAGCATCTGAAGTATCTGCCCTGCTGCGGCAACAGATCGAGTCCTTTGAGCGAAATTCCGAGCTCGAAGAGGTAGGAACAGTTTTGCAGGTGGGCGATGGGATTGCCCGTGTTTACGGTTTGCAGAATGTGCAGTCGAACGAACTGGTTGAACTGGACCGCTGCATGGGTGTGGTGCTGAATCTGGAACAGGACAATGTAGGCATTGTCCTCTTTGGACCGTCCCATTTGGTCAGTGAAGGGGATACCGTTAGGCGTACCGGCAAAATTGCCTCCCTGGGGGTAGGAGAAGGGATGCTTGGGCGGGTGGTCGATGCCCTGGGCGAACCCCTCGACGGGAAGGGCCCTATAAGCGGGGCCCGCTACGAGATGCCCCTGGAGCGTAAGGCCCCGGAGGTCATCTTCCGACAGCCTGTTAAGGAGCCCTTGCAAACCGGTCTTAAAGCTGTTGATGCCATGATTCCCATTGGTCGCGGTCAGCGTGAGCTGATTATTGGCGACCGCCAGACCGGGAAAACCGCCATTGCCATAGATACCATTCTGAACCAGCGTTCTTTTTTCGAAAAGGGAGAGCCCGTATACTGCATTTACGTAGCCATTGGTCAGAAAGGCAGTACTGTGGCCCAGCTGGTAAAAACCCTGGAGCAACATGGCGCCATGGCCTACACCATTGTCGTGATGGCCACCGCCTCCGATCCCGCTGCCATGCAGTTCTATGCGCCCTTTACCGGAACGGCCATTGGGGAATTTTTTCGGGATACCGGTCGCCACGCCCTCATCATTTACGACGATTTGTCCAAGCAGGCGGTCTCTTACCGTGAGGTGTCGCTGTTGCTGCGGCGTCCGCCCGGGCGGGAAGCCTTTCCCGGAGACATTTTTTATCTGCACTCCCGTTTGTTGGAACGAGCAGCTAAGATCGTTGAAGACCAGGCGGTAGCAGAAAAAATGAATGATTTGCCTGAGAGCCTCCGCTCCCTGGTTAAAGGTGGCGGTTCGCTCACGGCCTTGCCCATTATCGAAACCCAGGCCGGCGACGTATCGGCCTATATTCCCACCAACGTAATTTCGATTACCGACGGTCAGATTTTCCTCGAGGCCGGACTTTTTAACGCGGGCATCCGGCCCGCCATCAACGTCGGGATTTCTGTGTCGCGGGTGGGCGGAAGTGCACAAATCAAGGCCATGAAGCAGGTGGCCGGTACCTTGAAGCTCGATCAGGCGCAGTATCGCGAACTGGAGGCTTTTTCCAAGTTTGGTTCCGATTTGGATCCGGCCACCATGGCCGTGCTCGACAAGGGACGTAAAAATGTGCAATTGCTGAAGCAGCGTCAATATCGGCCCATGCCGGTGGCACAGCAAATAGCCCTGGTTTATTGCGGCACCCGCGGGCTGTTGCGGGATGTGCCCTTAGAGCGGATAGCCGAATTTGAGCACGATTTTCTGGAAAACCTGGAATTGCGTCACCAGGTGGTACTGGATCAGTTGGCTGCCGGAAAGCTCGATGAGGATGGAGAAGCTTTGCTGCGCGACGTAGCGGAGGATCTCAGCGTGCGTTACCGTCAGCAGGAAGAATCCTAAAGATCAGGAAGAGCTATGGCCAATCTACGCGACATAAAAACCCGTATTCAGTCGGTAAAAACTACCCGACAGGTTACCAGCGCCATGAAAATGGTGTCGGCTGCGCGACTGAAAAAGGCCCAGGACGACATTTCGCATATACGGCCCTTTACCAGTCGTCTGGCAGGCATCATTCAGGACTTGTCGGCGCAGGAAGATGTAGCGGCTTTTAGTCCCTACACCCAGGCTACCGCAACGGGAGATAAGGTTTTGATTTTAGCCCTGGCCTCCAACCGGGGTTTGTGTGGGGCCTTTAATACCAATGTGGTGAAGGAGGTCCAGGTTTTGTTGCAGGAAAAATACCGCGATGCGTTCCGTGCCGGTAAAGTCCAGCTGGCCGTGATGGGCAAGCAAGCCGAAAAGCAGTTTCGCTCGCGCGGTATGCTGCCGGATTTTTGCTACCACGAATTATTGGGACAGGCAGATTACCAACAATTTTCGGGCCTGGCCGATCAACTTATGCGCAGTTTTGAACATGGGGAGTTGAAGCAGGTGGTATTGGTTTACAACGAATTTGTAAATGCCGCCGTTCAAAATGTTCAGGTACACCAGTTCCTTCCTTTTGAAGTGCCGGAGCACAGTCAAAACTTAAATCCCGAAGAATACCTGCTGGAGCCCGATGCGTCTGGTATCATTAATCTCCTGGTACCCAACATGCTTCGGAGTATGCTCTTTCAGGTGGCGCTGGAATCCCTGGCTTCGGAGCATGGGGCGCGAATGACTTCCATGCATAAGGCCACCGATAATGCCACCGACCTGATTCGCGACCTGGAGCTGAGTTACAACAAGGCCCGGCAGGCCGCCATCACCAACCAAATTGTGGAGATATCGGGCGGTGCCGAGGCCCTGAATAAGAGTTAATCGAAGCGACTTAGTGCTTACTTGCTAAACGATTTGAGTAAAAGCCTGCTCAAAGTCGGCCTGGATGTCAGCCAGGTGCTCAATACCTACCGATACACGCAACAAGCCTTTTTCCACTCCGGCGGCTTTTTGTTCCTCGTCCGACAATTGCTCATGGGTTGTGGAGGCCGGGTGAATGATGAGGGTCTTGGCGTCTCCCACATTGGCCAGGTGACTCACCAGTTTCAGGGCGTTGATGAAACGGTCGGCCGCCTGGGCATCTCCCTTTATTTTAAAGCTCAACATACCCCCAAAGCCCTTCTTCAGATATTTTTGCGCCATGTCGTGGAAGGGACTGCTCTTCAGGCCCGGATAATTGACGTAAGCTACCCGGGGGTGGTTTTCCAGCCATTGGGCCAGCGCCAGGGCATTGGTGGCATGGCGTTCCATGCGCAGGGAGAGGGTTTCTACCCCCTGAATAAGCATAAAAGCGTTGAAGGGACTCAGGGCTGGACCGTAATCGCGCAAGCCTTCCACGCGGGCGCGGATGCTGAAGGCGATGTTGCCCATGGGACTGCCGGCGCCAAAGACTTCCCAGAACTTCATGCCGTGGTAACCCTCTGAGGGTTCGGTGAACATGGGAAATTTGCCGTTGCCCCAATTAAAATTGCCGCCATCGACAATAACCCCGCCTATGCTGGTGCCGTGTCCCCCAATCCACTTGGTGGCCGATTCTACTACAATGTTGGCACCGTGCTTCAAGGGTTGAAAGAGGTATCCGCCTCCGCCAAAGGTGTTGTCCACTATCAGTGGAATGCCGTTGCGGGCAGCCACCTCGCCCAGGGCCTCAAAATCCGGAATGTTGAAACGGGGATTGCCAATGGTTTCGACGTACAGTGCCTTGGTTTTTTCATCAATAAGCGCCTCAAAATCGGCCGGATCGTCGCTGGCCACAAATTTCACCTGAATGCCCAGTCGCTTAAATTGCACCTTAAACTGGTTGTAGGTGCCGCCATAGAGGTAGGAGGTGCTCACAAAGTTGTCGCCCGATTCGAGGATGTTGCTCAGCGCAATAAACTGCGCCGCCTGTCCCGATGCCACCGCTACAGCAGCCACCCCGCCCTCGAGCGCCGCCATACGTTTTTCAAACACATCGGTGGTCGGGTTCATGATGCGGGTATAAATGTTGCCAAACTCTTTCAGTTGAAACAGGCTCGAGGCGTGCTCTGCATCCTTAAAGAGGTAGGATGAGGTTTGGTAAATGGGTACGGCACGCGAGAGGGTAGTAGGGTCAACTTCTTGTCCCGCATGCAGTTGAAGCGTATCAAAGTGCAGTTCTTTCATGGTAAAAATTAAATTAAAAATACAAATATCGAAAAAATTCTATGTGGAGCGAAGGTTTTTGCGTGGAGCAGTGTCTAAAGAGTAAAGGATGCATCCAAAAAGAAATTAGAAATCTTCATTAAAACCGATGAGTCATGAAAAAGTTTTTTGTTAGTATGGCAGTGCTTACCACCATGGGCTTGCTGACCCTCACCGAAGTGTCGGCACAAAAGGCAGAAGCCCAGGCCCCGGCGAATGATAGCGAAACAGCAGCTCCCGCCAGGGATGCTGCAACAACTGCCCGACCGGGTTTCATCGACGCCAATAACGACGGTGTTTGCGACAATTACGACGGACAGCGTCCCGGTAAGGGTTTAGGTCCCGGTAACGGACAGGG
>Ga0209075_1001423_pt1 | contig 22453 bp, 13 predicted proteins | sample Stecom2011_FD_187523 | JGI IMG/M metagenome (GOLD analysis project Ga0209075, IMG submission 187523) | Agricultural soil microbial communities from Utah to study Nitrogen management - Steer compost 2011 (SPAdes) (version 2) | ecosystem: Environmental > Terrestrial > Soil > Agricultural land...
GCATTGACTTCAAAATTCAAATCAAAACTACGGTAATCCATATTTGCAGTCCCAACAACCGCAATTTTTCTATCCACCACTAAAGTTTTAGCATGAACAAATCCTTTTTGATAAACATAAATCTCAACTCCCACTTCAAGTAAATCGGTGTAATAAGAACGGGCAGCTGCATTCACCAATTTCGAATCTGAGATTCCAGGCACTAACAATTTCACCTTTACACCTCCAAGTGCCGCAACACTGATGGCATCCATCATGCTTTCCCCTGGAATAAAATAAGGAGTAGTAATCAACACTTCCTCTTTGGCTTGATTGATCACCTGAATCAAAGAGTAAAGCACCGTTGGTACTCTTGAGTCTGGTCCGCTCGCTGCGATTTGCACTACCTTATTGTTATTGCTATTCATTTCAGGAAGTGGAGGGAAGTAATCCACCGTGGGGCCCATTCGATCATTCGCACAAAAGTTCCAGTCACACATAAAAGTATGTTGTAAAATATATGCCGACTGCCCTTTCAAATACAAATGGGTGTCTCTCCAATACATCTGTTCTCGGTCGGGATAGTTAATGTACTTATCACTTACATTAATTCCACCAACAAAAGCTTCGCTTCCATCTACAATAATAATTTTTCTATGGTTTCTATAATTCAAACGATTGGCTAAATAAATAAAGATTACCCGATGAAAAGGAAAGGCTTGAATTCCTGCTTTTCGCATTCTTTTTACCATTTTCCCCCTTACCGATCGACTCCCAAAATCATCGTATATAAAACGCACTTCGACACCTTCTTTTGCTTTTTCGATTAGCACATCAACAATCTGGTTTCCAATAGTATCATTTTCAAAAATATAATACTCAATATGAATATGGTGCTTCGCTTTTTTTAAAGTTTCTATCACTTTTGGGAATTTGTTTTCTCCGTTCAATAGCAATTCAACCTCATTGATGTCAGAAATACTATTGATGGTTTCCGTTGTCATCATATTGATGATTTTTTTGTACTCTTTTAACGTAGTTCTCGCATTGTTGAGTGCCGTTTCAGATTGCCCAAGAATGTCTTTTTTTAATCTTTTTGATAATTCATCATCAATGATTAATTTTTTGCTGTACAATTTTCTTTTACGGTAGTTAATTCCAAAAGACAAATAAAATACCATTCCGAATATTGGTAATAACACCACCAACAATAGATAAGCTAAAGACTTTGAGAAACTATCGGTATCGTAAATAATACGCAAACAAACCACAATTACAACAAGAATGTAAATGATTTGAAGCAAAGCCCACAATGTGATCATAAAAAATGCGTTTATAGTTTAGAACAAGTTGTCGTTCTTCTCGATGAAGATAATAAAAAAGAAATATTTATTCGGAATAATTCTAACGACACAGCCCAATAGCGCTTTTTATACAATTGAAAATCTACACTTTAGAAATTCAATTGGTGTTATGGCAAGTTTTTTGTAACTTTTATCAACGAACATAATAATAAGACTATGAAAACAATCATTTCAATATTAACAATAGGTGCTTTGCTGGTTGGAATGACTAGCTCAACAACAATATTTTATCCGCAAATAAAAAGTAAAAGCTTCACCAGTGGAGAAACTTTACGTTACCGTATTAGCTATGGATTAATGGACGCTGGAGAAGCTGTTTTAACCGTAAAAGAAACTTCAAAAAAAGGAGCCAATGGTAGACCGCTTTACCATGTAAAAGGGGAAGGAAAAACCTTAGGTGCTTTCAACTGGTTTTATAAAGTTGAAGACGTTTATGAATCATACATTGATAAGCAAGGAGCTTTTCCTTGGCACTTTGTAAGAGACGTAAATGAAGGTGGATACACCATAAATCAAGAATATGCTTTTAAACAAGACAAGCAAAAAGTTGTAGCGGAAGGGAAAGAATATAAAGTTCCTTTAGCGGTTCAAGATATGATTTCATCTTTCTATTACGCACGAACATTGGATTTCAAAAGCATGAAAGTCGGTGATGTTACTGAATTCAAATGTTTTATGGATGAAGAAGTTTGGCCATTAAAAATTCGTTATGTTGGAAAAGAAACCATCAAAATCCGAAAAGGAACCTTTGAATGTTTAAAATTCCAACCTGTCGTTCAGGAAGGGCGTTATTTTGAAAAAGAAGATGATGTTGAATTCTGGGTAACCAATGATGCCAATAGAATTCCTGTTTTAGTTAAAGCTAAAATTCCAGTAGGTAGCATTAAAATGCACCTTGTAGAATGGGATGGTTTGGTGGGTGACTTAGCCAAAAAATAAATCCATAAAGTAATATTAGTTCAATCGAGGCGGTCCGAAAGGATGGCCTCTTTTTATTTTATCTTTCTAATACGCTGAACTATTGAATACACTTTCGTAAATTTGCACCATGGTAGTTTATAATGTAACAATTAGTATTGATGAGGCTGTAGCCAACAGTTGGTTGGAGTGGATGAAAGAAACCCATATTCCTGAAATTATGGCCACAGGTCATTTTAGAGACAGTAAAATTTGTCGTGTTCACGGAGAAGAAGAAGGTGGTATTACTTTCGCTGTTATGTATACTGCTTTGTCTGAAAAAGACTTAGATATATATCAAGAAAAACACGCACCAAAATTACAATCGGAACATACTGAAAAGTTCAAAGGGAAATTTGCTTCTTTTAGAACCTTGCTCTCTGTTGTTCAAGAGTTTAAATAAATGAGTGTACAACCTAAAAAGCACCTCGGTCAACACTTTTTGACAGATCAAAATACCTGCAGGAAGATCGTTGAACAATACACCAACTTTGGCGGTACAAACAATGTATTGGAGATTGGTCCTGGAATGGGTGCCATCACACAGTATTTTTTGGATATCGAAAACATTGACCTACATGTCATGGAAATCGATAGAGATTCTGTTGCCTATCTTCAAGACGCTTACCCTGTTCTCAACGGAAAGATTCATTCTGAAGACTTTTTAAAGACAGATTTAACTCAGTTCTTCAAGGGTGAACCTTTCGCTGTTGTGGGAAACTTCCCTTACAACATTTCTTCTCAAATTTTATTTCATTGTATAGAATACAGAAATCAAATCCCTGAAATCATGGGGATGTTTCAAAAGGAAGTTGCTGAACGTGTTGCCGAAGCACCAGGATCAAAAAAATACGGTATTCTAAGTGTATTAATGCAAACGTATTACGATATTGAATACTGTTTTACTGTTAGCGAAAATGTTTTCAACCCTCCGCCGAAAGTAAAATCTGGTGTAATTCGTTGTTTAAGGAACGAAAGAAAACAACTTCCATGTAACGAAGAATTATTCAAGCGAATTGTAAAGTCTACATTTAATCAACGCAGGAAAACAATCAGAAATGGATTAAAGGTTATTCTTGATGTTCAGTTATTACCAGAACACCCGTTTTTAAAGCAAAGGGCAGAAACATTAAGTGTAGATGATTTTATTGAATTGACTCAGCTCGTTGAAAAAGCCGACCCTAGTATTGTATAATTCACACCTGTTTTTTTTGAATTTGAGAAATCATAGACACATTATGTGGGTAAGTCAAAGTCCACCCCAACAGAATGTCATTCTTCAAGAATTTTCTTCATCAAACTAAAGCCATTTTATGAGGGATACGACTTTTCCCTATTTCTTTTGTAAATTTGCACAAATTCATTGACCATGCAATACGAATTAACCAGGGAGTATTTAGACGAAATCAGAGACTTAATTGCAGAAAACAACACTGCTTTTATTGAGGACGTCATACAATTACACCCTGCCGATATTGCAGAAATTCTTGATGAATTAGACAACGATGAAGCTAAATTTATCTACGCCCATTTAAACCACGACCTTCAGGGTGATGTTTTAATGGAGCTAGAAGACGATGTTCGCCAACGCTTTGTTGAATCCTTCAATCTTGATCAACTGGCCTCTCAACTGGAAAACTTAGATTCCGATGACGCCGTAGATATCCTTGGGGAAATGCCCATTGATAAGCAATTGGAGGTGATTTCTAAAATGGACAGCAGCAATGCTTCGGAGCTAGTTGATTTGTTGAACTACGATGAAGACACCGCCGGGGGATTGATGCAAACGGAGTTTATCCGCGCAAAACTAGAATGGCCCATTAACCGTTGTGTGATTGAATTGCGTAGACAAGCTGAAGAGGTTGATAAAGTACATACGATTTACGTTGTAGACAATGATGACAACCTTGTAGGAACACTCTCGCTAAGAGCGTTGCTTGTGGCCAGTCCAAAAAGTTTGGTAAAAGACGTTTACAAAGATAAAAACATGGTTTATGTCTACACCAACGAAGAAGCTGAGGAGGTCGCTAGAATCATGGATAAATATGACTTAGTTTCTATTCCTGTCTTGAATCTTCAAAAAAAATTGGTGGGTCGCATTACCATTGATGACATTGTAGATGTAATTCGAGAAGAAGCAGACAAAGACTTCCAAATGGCATCGGGTATTTCTGAAAATGTAGAATACAACGCAAGTCTTTGGCGAATGTCTCGTGCACGTTTACCTTGGTTAATGATTGGACTTATGGGAGGAGTGCTCGGCTCTCAAGTAATCGGAAACTTTGAAACACAAATCGGAAAAATTCCATCTTTGGCTTTCTTTATTCCTTTGGTTGCCGCCATGGGGGGAAATGTTGGAGTACAGTCGAGTGCTATTGTTGTACAGTCCATTGCAAATGGGACCAATCAATTCAGCAGTATTTTCGCAAGAGTAAAAAGAGAAGCAGGTTTGGGATTATTGAACGGATTGATCTGTGGAACTTTTATCTTTTTGATTACATGGCTGCTTCAAGACATTAGGCTAGGCATTTCTGTGAGTATTGCCTTATTTATTGTAATTGTATTTGCGGCAATCTTTGGTACTTTAATTCCACTTGCATTGCACAGGTATAAAGTTGATCCAGCCGTAGCAACCGGACCGTTTATCACCACTCTAAACGATGTTGTCGGCCTGTTTATCTACTTCGCCGTAGGAATGTTGGTTTTTGGACTTTAACTTCCATATCTTTGGTTTGAAATTTGCTGTTAAGGCAAAAAATAACATTTACTATGAAGCTAAAATTTACTTACCTATTTTTAGGGTTAATCACCGTTTCTTGCGGAACCAACAAAATTCAACTAGAAAACATTCAAAACATTGCAGTTGAGTACGACAAAACCAAAGCCATAAACTATGGTGATTCTGTACGTGTAGATTTTTATTCTGTTCAATTGTCTGGCGAACGTACCAACATTTCAAACAGTTTCCAACTTGAAATTACAGGGGATGGACTTCGTTATGAACGGAAAAACAACTATCTCTATATCGAAAAAAAACCCTTTAAAAAAGATATCGATCGGTTACCTTTTAGTACAACTTTAAGCAAAAAAGATGATGTGGTTACCTTTCAACATGAGTTAAATCTTGATTTCTCTGGACCGTTACACATCAATATTTCAGGTGAAGATGGTGACAAAGGTCGTGACCGTATGTCTCGACTTAGGCCTGCACTTTTAAGTGATGGAAAGGATGGTAGAGATGGGGACAATGGTTTACATGGGAAAGACGGACCTTCGTTAAAAGTTCACATTTGGAAAAATGAGGACATGTATTATGTGCGATTAAAGCAAACTACCTCAGATACTGTTTATTATTACCAAACAACCAACAAAGACAATATGGTTATTCAGGCAACTGGTGGAAATGGAGGTCGTGGTGGCGACGGAGGAAACGGAAGTCGTGGAAAAAAAGGAAAGAAAACTGAAGATAGTTCACTTCAGCCAGGAGTTGGTGGAGATGGAGGAGATGGAGGAAACGGTGGAAATGGAGGAAAAGGCGGAAGTCTAGAGGTCATTGTTCACCCTAGTGCTGTTGATGTCCTACCGACTTTAAAGATTTTAAATCATGGTGGTGCTGCAGGAATAGCTGGGAAAGCTGGAGAACCTGGGAAAGCTGGTAAACCAGCATCTGGCCAAAAAGCCGTAGCCGATGGAAAGAAAGGTAAGGATGGGAAAGCCGGTCTTTTTGGTGAAAATGGACCTCAGCCTGTTATAAAAACAGAAGATTTTAACTTTAACAATTTCTAAATTGATCGAGCACTCATTATCTCAATTTATGGCGATAATGGGTGCTTTTATGCTTTATATGGTTATTTTCCTGGCGTAAATGAAGATCCAGATTTGGTTCCTTCAATGATTTGAATTCCATCTTTGTAATTCATCTCTTTGACAACTTTTCCAGTCTTATCAAACACTTTAGCTTTTCCATGTTTTAAACCATTCTTGTAGCTTACTTCAGAAATAATCTGATTCCCTCTGAACTCAAAAGTTTGCATTTTCCCATGTAATTCACCGTTCTTATAATTGGCAATAACCGCAGGTAAAAGTCCGCCTTTATGATAAGTCGTCCATGTTCCATGCTTCTTCCCATTCTTGTATTTTCCTTCTTGGGTTTTAGAAAAATCTTTCTGCGAATAAGTCACCGATTTCCCGTGCTTTACTGATGTGCGATTTATACGGCCTTTCATAGGGCCATATTTTGTTTTAGACTTTTGTTCTACCACTTTATAACTGGTTAAATCGCTAGGACGACCATTTTTAAAGTACTCTGTCCACTCTCCAGACTTTTGTCCCATATCATAACTTCCCTTAGATAGAGGAACACCTGAAGAGTAAAAAGAAAGCCATTCTCCGTTCAGTTTTCCTTTATTGAAATCCGATTGATTTTTCAGCTGACCATTTTCCCAATAGTTTTTCCATGTTCCTTCTTCAAGGTCATTTTTATAATCGCCCTCCATCAGTACGTTCCCGTTTTCATACCAAGTGGTCCAGTTTCCGTTTTTTAAATCATTTTCAAAGTGGCCTACTTTAAATTTTTTCCCGTTTTTATAGTAATAAGTCCATTTTCCATCCTTCTTTCCCTCTTTGTATTTTGCTCGATAAGAAAGTTTTCCTGATGGATAATTATAAATCCAAGCACCATGTTGCATGTCGTTTTTGAAATTTCCTTTCATGTCAACAACTCCTGAATTGGTAAACCATGTCCATTCTCCAGATTTTTGACCAGCTTCAAACCGACCTTTTACATTTACTTCTCCGTTATCGAAATAGTAAATGTATTCACCATCAAGTTTGCCGTCTTTATAATGCGTAATTTTTTCTAGGTCTCCCGTGTAATAGTAATATTCCCATTTTCCATCTGGTTGATCCATAACAAAAGACCCCTTCATTAAATAATAACCATGAACAGAAGCTTCTTCGAAGTTACCATGACGCAATCCTTCCTTGTAATTGTACCAAGATTTTAAACGTCCGTTGGTATAATAATCTGCCATCTCACCATTTCCATCTTTCACCGTTTGTGTATGCAATGTATCTGCGGCATAGAATTCCCAAATATAAGACACACTATCAATTACTTCCTCCACCATTTTTAGCGCCCCATCACGGTAAAAATAACGCCATTTTCCGGTTGGGTCACCTAAATGATAATACCCCACTTCGCTGGTATCGCCAGTCACAAAAAACTCAACATACAAACTGTCTTGTAAGCCATCGCTAAAGTATCCAATGGTTTTTACTCGGTCTTTCCCATAATAGGCTTTGACCTCTCCATCCAATTTATTTCTATTGTAATGCCTTTCTTCTACTATTTCTCCTCTTTCGTTAAAAAAAGTCCATTTTCCATGACGCTCGGTCGTTTCTCCAAGTTCATCAACATAGTAATATCCCTGACTTTCAATTTTGGTTTTATTGATGGGATCGTAATAGAAGATTTGTCTCTTCGATAAATTTTTGTCTTTTTTGCCTTGCCCAAAACCATAAAAGGTGAGCGTCAAAAAGAAAAAGAAAAGAATGTATTTATACATATTGCAGAACATATTCATATTATTATAACATCAAATCGTGATTGGTTACATTTTATCTTAACCACATTACGATACTATTGATTACTAAAAACACACCAAAACCCATAAGAATAGAGCCTGTAATTCTGTTGAGAGAACGCAATAGTTTAGCAGTAATGAAAGGACGGAGTTGTTTTGCTCCAACAATTTTCAAAACGTCAATGGTGAAAAAAGTAAATAAAATAACCAAAAGATACACAAACATTTCGAATCCAGACAAAGGATTGGCCGTTCCAGAATGCCCTAATGCCATAACAGAAAACCAATAAAAAATAACTAATGGGTTCGCTAAATTCAAAAGTAAACCTTTAATGAAAAGTATCCAATAATCTTTTGAGTCAGAACTGAATTTCCTGGTTCTCTTGATTTCTATTGTGCCTACTTTTTTAAAGAAGGTGACATAACCATAGACCAAGAATAGCGCTCCTCCTATTGCACGGATTAATGCATTGTCTCCTCCTCTAGAAAGTTCCTCAACCTGTTGAATGAAAACATAAGCAATAACGATATAAATAATGTCACTGATTAAAACTCCAGCATCAAAAGCCAAAGCAGCACGAATTCCTTTTTTGATGCTCGTTTCTAGAAGCACAAAAAATGCTGGACCAAGCATTACGCTTAGTATAAGACCGGTGACAATTGCTTTAAGAAGTAGTTCAGACACGTATATTCTTATTCCCTATTAATTAATCATTGAGTTTTAAAACAGCTAAAAAGGCTTCTTGTGGTACTTCTACTCTACCCACTTGACGCATACGTTTCTTTCCTTCCTTTTGTTTTTCTAAAAGTTTTCTTTTTCTAGAAATATCTCCTCCATAACATTTGGCGGTAACATCCTTACGCAAAGCTTTAATGGTTTCACGAGCAATAACTTTAGCCCCAATACTTGCTTGAACTGGAATCTCAAATTGTTGACGCGGAATCAATTCTTTTAATTTAATACAAATCTTTTTCCCTAAACTAAAAGCGTTGCTTCTGTGAACTAATGCAGATAATGCATCAACCTGTTCGTGGTTCAACAACACATCTAACTTAACCAAGTCTGATTTTTGATAACCAATGGGGTGATAATCAAAAGATGCGTATCCTTTTGAGACTGACTTTAAACGGTCATAGAAATCAAATACGATCTCTGCCATTGGCATATTGAATGTAATTTCTACCCTGTCTTGTGTTAAGTAAACTTGGTTTTGTAATTCTCCACGTTTTTCAACACAAAGGTTCATGATTTGCCCCACATAATCTGATTTTGTAATTACCTGTGCTTTAATAAACGGTTCCTCAATCGTTTCAATGATTGAAGGATCTGGCAATTCAGATGGGTTGTTTACAGTCAACCTAACTTCTGGTTCTTTTTTCGTATAACAATAGTAAGACACGTTAGGAACTGTGGTAATCACAGTCATGTTGAACTCACGCTCTAAACGTTCTTGAATGATCTCCATGTGCAACATTCCTAAGAATCCACAACGGAAACCAAAACCTAATGCTGCTGAAGATTCAGGTTCAAAAACTAAGGAAGAATCATTCAACTGAAGTTTCTCCATTGAGTGACGCAATTCTTCGTAGTCATCAGTATCCACAGGATAGATTCCAGCAAATACCATTGGTTTAACATCTTCGAAACCTTTTACTGCTTCAGAACATGGATTTTCAAAGGAGGTAATGGTTTCCCCTACTTTTACTTCTTTAGCCGCCTTAATTCCTGAAATAATATATCCAACATCTCCTGTTTTTACTTCATTTCTAGGTTGTGGAGTCATTTTTAAAATCCCAATCTCATCGGCATAATAGGTTGCACCCGTATTTACAAATTGAATTTTTTCTCCTTTTTTAATCGACCCATTCATAACTCGGAAGTAGGCAATAATTCCTCTAAATGAGTTAAACACCGAATCGAAAACCATTGCTTGTAAAGGTCCGTCTGGATCTCCTTTTGGCGCTGGTACACGTGTTAAAATCGCTTCTAATATTTTGTCAATTCCCATTCCTGTTTTCCCAGAGGCTGGAATCACATCAGCAGGATCACAACCAATCAAATCAACGATTTGGTCAGTTACTTCTTCGGGTTCTGCTCCAGGTAAATCCATCTTATTTAGAATTGGAATGATCTCCAGGTCGTGCTCTAATGCTAAATATAAATTTGAAATGGTCTGGGCTTCTATTCCTTGTGCTGCGTCTACAATCAGTAAAGCTCCTTCACAAGCGGCAATAGAACGAGAAACTTCATATGAAAAGTCAACGTGACCCGGTGTGTCGATTAAGTTCAGGATGTATTTTTCACCATCTATTTCATAATCCATTTGAACCGCGTGGCTCTTAATGGTTATTCCACGTTCTCGCTCTAGATCCATATCATCTAAGGCCTGGTTTTGCATATCTCTGTCTGAGATAGTTCCAGTTGCTTGTAATAATCGATCTGCCAAGGTACTTTTACCGTGGTCAATGTGTGCGATGATGCAGAAATTACGAATATTCTTCATTGATGTCTTTTTGTGACTCTTGTTTAATCTTATTGAGTAATGTGCGAATTTAATGGATTTTCGTCAGCTTTCAATTTATTTCATTGTAAGAATGACAAGTGAATAGCGATAAAAATCAAATTACACGGAAAATATACAAATTTGAAAAGGATTGAAAGGTACAAATGGGGCTAAAAAATAATTGGAGATAAAAGCGGGCGCCTCTATCTCCAATCAAACACTACTACTTATGAAACCTAACACTACAAAGATAAGGTATTTTTATGTTTTACAAAGCTTACCTAGGTATTTATTATTAAAAAAATGTTAATTTTTTTAATCTCACACAAAAATATAGCCTTTTAAAAGAATAATCGACCGTTAATCCATTCCGGGTCAAGGGTTGCTCCTATTGACTCATAGAACTTTATAGCGGGTTCATTCCAATCCAAAACCTGCCAATCCATTCTTTTAACTTTTAATGTTTTTGCTTCATCAATCAATTTTTGAAATAAAATTCGACCAATTCCACCTCTTCTATATGCTGGTTGAATGTATAGGTCTTCTAAATAAAGACATCTTCCCCTCCACGTTGAATAAGAAATATAGTATAAGGCAATTCCTCGAATGGCACCGTCCAATTCATAAACAAAACAATCGCATATTTTATCATCAAATAAATCGATGGCCAATTGTTCGGGAGTATTAATAACTTCTTCTGGTGCTTTTTCATATAGTGCAAGTTCATGCACTAAGCCCATAATTTGAGTTTCATCCCCACGCTTTGCTCTACGGATGTTCTTTGCTAATTCCATTCTAGCTTTTTTATAATCCTCCTAGGTTAAATCTCAACCTGATTCCTGAAGAAATATTTCCAGTGACATACGAAGTAGCAACAACAGGGGTATTCAATTGCTGATCGTAGTAAAGTGAGATCGTTAAATTTTTACCAATGAGGTAATCTGCACTTGAACGGATAGAGAATACACGTTGACCTGCCGTAGCTTGTGTGGTGTTCTCTATAACTTTACGAATCACCGTCATGTTATCACGTATAGAAAAATCAATTCTAATGTTTAAATCTGATGGTTTCAATTTGGTACCTTGGAATGAAAGTGGTAGTCTAAACTTCGTAAACTTATATCCTGTTCCAATAACGATTTCTGTACCTGTCATCTCCGTCAATTGATTATTGGCCAATGAAAGTGATGCTGAACGTTCTTTGCTAAATTCAAACTTCGTCAACAATCCATTACCTCCTACTTTCCATGTCGCATCAAATCCAATCAATGGAGAAAAACGTTCTGAAATGGTAATGTTTTGTACTTGTTGATTCGCAATGAAATTGTTGTTGATGTCTCGTGCAGTCAAATTACCGTCTGCATCTTGTTGTGAATTCAAGTTCGTTTGCATTCCGCCTACAGTAACAGATGAGGTATAACCATGACGCAAAGTAAAGTTCTGTACGAATTTCTTAAAGAAATCAAACTTGGTTAATCCATTATAAGAAATCTGCCAGTTGGGTAAAGGAATACTGCGTATTGGAGAAATCGATTTATTATTGACGCTTTTTCCTGAATAGGTGGTTAAAAACGCACCAATAATTACATCTTGATGACTTGGACCATATCCATCGTAATACCCTGCACTATCAGAAGTACTGTAAGGATTTCCTTGACCTAAGAAGGTAGAAATCTCACTTCGTTTATCCCTCAGTGTGTTGAAGGATGGTGATCGATAATCTTTATCCATGCTTTCAAATGCTGAACGAATAGATATCGTGGAATACGTCACTGTTGTACTTTTAAACCTGCTTTGACTTTCGAAGGCCTGTAAACTGTCTGAAAAACGATAGAACTCAGATGAACTTTCTGTAAAGTTTCTATTCATTGTTAAGTCAATTTTCAAATCTTTGATGGGTTCTAAACTCGCCCTCAGGTTATAGTTTTGGGCATGCATGATCGTGTGCTGAGTGTTTAACCCACTCGTATCCACTACAAAACCTCTATCCCCTAAATATGGTGCGTATTCAAATCCATTGTCGCGTCCAAACACATCTCTTTGTTGCTGACCCACTGCAAAACCTCGGACTTTGCTGTTTCCAAATGAAGTTCCGTTCATTCCAAACAAGTGCGCTTCTTCTGTGAATCCTGGCAATAACATTCCATCGTTTTGACTGTATGTACCAGAAACGGTTCTTACACTCATTAAAGCCCTCGCAAAGAATCCGGTAACAGGATGGAAGGGTTTACCAAATTTTTCTTGGTTCTTTTCCTCGCGTTCCTCTTGATTCGCAATTCTTTCGTTTTGATTTTCTAATCGTGGCTCCTTCTTCTCTAGCTTACGCTCTACCTTATTCAATTCTTTTTGGTGTTCTGCGAGTTCTTCTGGACTTAAGTTATTGATGTTTACCTTATCAAGTTGTTGTTTCTTTTGTTCTAACTCTTTGACTTTCTGTGCGAGTTTACTGTTGTTCTTGGAATTCGATCCACCTCGACTTCCTCCACCTCTATTTCCACCAATTGAACGGCGCATCGTTGCTCTTCCACCACTTCCGTCTTCTATCACTTTCTTTAGGAAATCTGATTTCTTGTATAAGGTAGCCATATTCAATTGTCCAGTAGCGTTAATTGTTCTACTGTTTTGAATCGTGTTTCCAAATGCTTCTTGGCCCAGATTCGGACGTGTCCATTCATAAGAACCTGAATAACGAATATTCGAGTTAATAAAGTCCAAAGCAGGAATTTTATTGAATGGAAGATTATAAGAAATGTTGTACGTATGGTCATAACGCATTGTTTTACCTAAAGTACGCAATTGAGACCTTACAGAGTCTTGGAATTCTCGGTATAAATCTGGACTTTCATTTCTGTCTACCTGCCCTTCTGGTTCATCAATAATTGAACTGTTATTGGCACCGAAATCAAATTTTAGATTACGTGTTAAATCGTATTTAAAGTTGAATGTTCTGTTCCAAACAAAATTCTTCAAATAAATCGGTTGGAACTCAAAACTCGTATTCGGAATGTTGTTTTTGATTTGGCGTTCATTGTAATTTCTAATCACATTATTTCTTACACTAATGTTTTTAGGTCCTAAATAAAGGTTAGATGAACGCACCAAATCCCACCATTTAGATTTACGCATAAAGGCGACATTCTTAAAGGGTTCCCACAAGGTCGGCGAACCATTGTAAACATAATTCACACCACCTTTCCATATTTTTGTACGGTCATAATTGGTTCTAAAATCACGGTAGAGGTCTTCACTGTAAGCAAAGTTCAATGAAAAGTTACTGATGTCCCATATTTTAGCATCTGACCCTGGTTTTCTTTGGCGTCGAACGTTGGTAAAGTTAAACGATTTACGTTCGTTGAATTCCTGCCCTTCTTTCATCCTCTTTCTTCGCTCATCGGCATCGTAAGATGACAACTCAACGTCAGGATTATAAGGGTCAAATCGTGGATTAATGGTTCCTACAGAATAAGTATATAGGAATGGAATATCAATTTTTGCTTTTTCTCCAAGCAATTGTCCTGCTTGAACATTTGCAGAAACATCTAAGTTCAATCGGGTATCGCGTTGACGATCAGAAACTCGGCTATCAACACTTCCCCAGTTCAATCCACTGTATGCACCTGCCACCTGAATATTCGCAAAGTCAGCAATTTTCAATTGAGCCTGTGCCAATGCAGCTGAACCTCCTTCATTTTGGAATTCTGTCAGCCTCAACTCGTTCACCCATACTTGTACACATTTCGATAATCCATCATCTGGCTTCCATGGATTGTCTGCATTTTGAGCAGGATTTCTCACCCCAATCATAATGGTTTTAACATCCGTCAAGTTAGGATTCCCTTTCACCTTCATCATCCTCTTCGGGTGACTCACATTACTGACGTCTGAGCTTCCTGGTTGATGATTCGTTGGTCGGGCATATTCAACGTTATACGCCGCGCCAGAACCGGGTTGTTCAAGGGCATTATTCCTTTCTTTTTTCAGGGCAATTAACTCATCAAAAACAATTCTTAGGTTGTTTTCTTCCGGCCATATTTCAGTATCTGAAGTGGCTCCCCACGAGGTAACTTTCATAGGGACTTCATATTCATAATAGTTTTCCCTAAAGTCTGTTCCTAATCGAATAAAGACGGTGACATCATTATCTGCGAGGGGCTTTGTGGGCTCCATTTCCTCTGCGTGCAGGAAGAGTTCCAGATTCTTATACATAATCATGTCCATACCCACGTTTTTGGTCGCGGCCCTCGCATCACCATCTTTCAAATCACAAACCTCAATGGTCATTGATTGCTCATTCAATTGACGTTGGAATTGCTGAGAAGGGTCAACTTCACGCAAAATTCCCGGTGGAATAACATAAGGAATTGGATCTCTTTGATCGTGTTCTTCAACGTTTACAGCACCAATATCAAAGCTCGTTAAATCAGGGTCTGTTTGCACTCCATCGGAAGCTTGAACCAAACTTTCTCTGAACTTTCTCCATTCACTTCGTACAAGCTCTAACTTGGCAAAACGCAAAGTGGTTGTTTCTTCAAAAGAACGCAAGAACATTCTCATGAATCGAATAGAACGGAAATCTGAAATTCCATTTACTGCTTTTTCAGGACTCCTGATCGGCACTCGGAATTGGTACCATTTGTAATTTTTACTCCCTACAGAATATTCTCTGGTGTTGATGATATAGTTCTTACCTACTACTAAATCACTTTGACGAAGCGAAACTTTATATTGAAAGTAACTCTCTGTTTCACTCAAGTTATTGTCACGGTTCACGTCTTCCATATCAGGAGAATTCGTTGCTTGCGTATTGTAACCTGCAGCATTAATACTTGCAGACATTTCAGGTGTTGGAGAGTTTCCTTCGTGTCCGTTCCAATATTTGTAACGACGTGCAATTCCTAACTGTTGCTGGTCATAACGGTCGTCACGGTAATAAGTATAATTATCTCTTGAAACATCTGAAAGCAAATCATCCTTTGCTGCTTGCGATAAAGTCGGGTGGTTTTGTACCCAGCTCACATAATTAGCATAGGCTTCACGTTCTTTATCATCGTTGTATCCATCTAAACCAACATCTTGTGCTGCGCGGGTTTCAGGGTCATTGTCAAATGCATTCACAACAACTTGCTCGGTTGAAACTCTAGCCCAGTTTGTAACATCTGTGTTTTGCGTATTTGAAAACTCTCTAGGCAGTCCATTTTCAAAACTTTTTCTTGAATCAGGAAGAATATCCTCTGATAAATTCCCTAAGTTGAAATAAAGATCACCTCCTGTATGATTTGTATTTGGATCTTGTGCTTCTTGGTCCGCATTGAACGGGTCCATCATCCAGAATTGAATGTACTCAACATTGGTTTCTTCAAAATTCGTTGTCGTCAAAGCACGCATCACACCAGCCCATCGGTCTTGTGGATTTATGAATTCTCCTTCTGCGTTCACCGTATTGGTTGTATCATAATTATACATCCCACGCTCCTTCGGATAATAAGTCATATCAAAGGTAGGAAGGTTTGTTATCTCCCCTAAAGCAGGGTCATTGTTGGGGAATAATTGTGATTTATTGACATACGCAACGTTCATGTTCTCCTTAAATGACGGGTCTTCAGCAATATGTTGAGGCGTTGTTGCCGAATTGGAGTGGAATGTTGAATAATCAATCACATACCAAGAAAGATGTGAACGATTGAAGCCCGCTGCCAAGTTGTTTTTTAATGAAGCTTCGGGGAAAAGATCTGTTTGCCCTTGTGGAATTGAGGCCAGCTTCCATGAAGTAAAGTTCTTTAAGTCTATGGTTGATTGACTTCCTTCAAAGTCATCCACATAAGAAATTCCTTCTTTTGAAATTGCACGTGGACTACCAGGAATCAAATGCGCTGCTTCTGCGTTTAAGGTAAGCGTTGACATCTGTTTGGTTGAGATGGTTGGAATGAAGTTGATCAACTTAGTTAAGAAAGGAATATCCGTTCGATAAGAAAGGTTTACTCCCACAATATTGTTTTTGAATGGCTCATCACCAATATCTACCTTTTGGGTAATTGGTTTTTCTGTCATTCTCATCCATGTTGCACCAACATTAAAGTCTGGGTTAATCATGTAGTTCAAATGCGTACCGATCAAAGATTTGTTTTGGAAACCAAATACGGAGTTACTTTCAATAGCAATTTTAATGTCTGCGTTAGATTCTAAAACAGCACTGTTTAAGATTTTAACACGTCCTAAGTTATAATCCACCGTAAAATCTGAACCTTCTTGTAATCTAATTCCTCCTGCGGTAACCACAACAGATCCTTCAGGAACGTTGAGTGCGTTCAATGGAATTTCATCACTTACTGAAGACTCATATTTACCCACAAAATAGAACCTGTTTTTCTGTGGGAGTTGCTGAGCAGCAATTTTTGTAGAATCATAAAGCTCTTTAAAAGCTACGTTACCTGCAATTTGATACAAACCTGCATCATTCATTTCATTTTCTACCGTTGCACCAAAAGGCTCAATGGTACTGAAATAAATTCGTCCATTTCGGGTGTTTATTGTTCCTCCGTTTGTGGCTCTGTTTCCTTCGAAGGTAATGGGCATAAAGTCAAACACTCCGTCTTTTTGGGCACGGTTATTTTGGTTCATTCTGTCCATTCCAATAACATCAATTACTTGACGATCGTCTAATCCTGGATAAGGAAGGAAGTTAACCAGCAAACTGTTATCTGGGTTGTTGTAAAGGATGTCTAACCTAAATCCTTCTTGACTCACTTGGTATGCACCAATCGAATAAACGTTTTTCATCATCAAATCCCACAATTTATTCTTAGGATTCGTGATGGTAGGTTTCAATAACTTTAGGAATAAGGCATCTGTTCCAACGATTCCATCTGTAGAAAACTCTCCTACTTGATAGGTTCTACCAGCGTATGTATATTCATAAGCCACAGCAAGAACTTCATCATTATTTAATGGTAAATTAACTGAGATAAATCCGAGTTGCGCGTTGTATGAAAATTCTTGTTCGGTTAGTTTTCTTGCATTTTCAACCTTTTCGTAATCTGTTGCTTGTTGGAACGGACCAGGAGAAGTCAATTCAGATTCTAAAGCGACCACTGCATTATTAAATCCACGAATTGTCGGATTATTTTTAATGTAGTTGTATAGCCCGTTTGAGGTATTGTTTGGCAATTCGTTACTCGAAGCACTTCCAGGGTCTCCCGACCAGTTGCTTGGTTTTGCTTCTCCTAAATCTGTAAAAGCTAAAATATTTCTTGTGTCTTCAACTTTGTTGGTTTGATTGGTCACCCAAACTTCTATTCGTGTAATGTTCACCAATGAACTAACCACAGGTACAGTTTTCATTGCTTCATCGTAATGCTCACGGTGGTAGTAGTTCAAGAAATAGTGACGGTTGGCTTCGTATTCGTCGGCTTTTAGTTTAAAATCCTTCACTTGAGCACCGCCTTTAATATTGATCTCTTGTTTTTGTCCTTGTGAAGTAGAAGCAATAGCGTCGATGGTTAATCGTCCAAACTTCATTTTAGTTTTTACCCCAAATAAGGTTTGCGAACCTTCGATTAATGAAGTTTCCAATGGCATGGAAACGTTACCCGCTTCAATCTTCTGTAAAATTTGATCTTCGTTTCCTGTCCATTCTAGCTTTGTAACGTTGTCAAAACTAAAGGCCGCTTCGGTGTTGTATGAAGCTCCTAACTTTAGTTTGTCTCCAATCTGACCCACAAGATTCAATTGAATTTGTTGTTGAAAGTCAAATCGAGTAATGCGTCGGTCTTTCTCAGGAATACTTGGGTTATCGTATCTTGCTGAATTAACACCCAAAGACAATTCTACACTACCTTCAGGACGAATCTGGATTTCATCTGACCCGAAAATATTTGCAAACAATGGACTGTCAATTTTTAGTGGTGGAATTAGGCCTTGCTCTTCTGCTGTTTGGGCATCTATTTTCTCTTTCCAATAGTTTTGCATGTTTTGTTGGCGCTCATATTCAATGTATTCATCCAAGGTCATCATCGAACCTCTTCTGTAATCCATATCGCCGATTACCTCTTTAAAAACATACTTTCCTGTTTTCGGATCATAAACAATCGTTTTTTGAACACTGGAAGGGTCTCCAAGGTCAAAACTTTGTTTGTTGTTCCCTGTCGGATCATAGGGGTTGTTAATTGGATAGTGCAGTTTCGTTGTATCCGTATTCTTCTGAGCGAAAGCAGGAAGCGCCATAGCCCAAAAAACAGAGGCTAAAAAAGCCCACTTCCATATTGTATTTAGTGTTAATGTATTCACTGTTGATTTTTCCAGTTATAAAACCTTTAATGCATCTTTGATTAAAAGTTCAACGGTACCTTGTTCTTTATGTACTTTATTTATGGCCTTTTCAGCTGATTTTTTATCAAAACCAAGTGAGACCAATGCAGTTAACGCATCAAATCGAAGAGTATTGTTTGGAGAGGTAATATTCTCTCCTGAAACTTCGAATTTTAACATTTTGTCCTTCAAATCGACGATCACTCGCTGTGCTGTTTTTACCCCTATTCCCTTGACGCTCTTTATGGTATCAACGTCTTCCGAGGTAATTGCTTGTGCAATTTCAGCAGGACTTAATCCAGAAAGCATCAAAATTCCTGTATTTGGACCAATTCCGGAAACAGAGACCAATAAATTAAACATTTCTCGTTCCTCCGTATCTTTAAATCCATATAGAATTTGAGCGTCTTCGCGTACTACAAATTGCGTAAAAATCTTAATTGACTCCTCATTCCCAATAGCGGAATAGGTATTCAAAGAAATACGCACATCATATCCAATCCCACCACACTCAACGATGAGAGAAGTGGGCGTTTTTTCAACAAGTCGACCATTGAGGTAAGTAATCATAATTATTTATTTTGAGCATCCACTACAGCAACCTTCACCATATTTACCACTTCTCTTACGGAAGCACCGAGTTGCAATACATGAATAGACTTATTTAATCCAACCAGCACAGGTCCAATTGCTTCAGCGTCTGTCATTTCCTGCAATAGCTTATAAGCAATATTTCCAGCAGACAAATTAGGGAAAATAAATGTGTTCACCTTTTTGTTGGCCAATTCAGAGAATGAAAACTTATCCATCATCAGGTCATTGTTAAGCGCAAAATTGGCTTGAACCTCACCATCTACCGTTAATGTCGGGTACTTATCGTGAATAATTTCTACAGCTTTGGCCATTTTTTTAGCATCTTTACCTTCGGCAGAACCAAAGTTAGAATAAGAAAGCAAAGCAATTTTTGGATTCACTTTGAACTTACGAATCGTTTTGGCAACATGATGTGTAAGGTCGGCAATTTCTTCAGCAGTTGGATCAAAATTAACCGTTGTATCGGCTAAGAAAATCGGACCGCGTTTTGTTACCAAAATATACATTCCCGCAACCCTGTCAACATCTTTTTGTGTTCCTACAACCTGAAGAGCAGGTCGCAACACGTCACTATATTTTCTAGTTGCTCCAGAAATCATTGCATCCGCATCGCCAGACTGAACCATCATTGCTCCAAAATAATTTCGTTCCCTCATTATTTTTGATGCTTCATACTCTGTAAACCCTTTACGTTTTCTCAATTCAAAAAACTCTTTTGCATAACGCTCTAATCGTTCTTTTTCTCCTTCGTCTTTTGGATCTACGATTTCAACATCTGGAAAATCCATATTGTACTCTTCGATCATGTTGAGTACTTTGTCTTTTCTTCCCAACAAGATTGGAATAGCAACACCTTCTTCAAATGCTGTTTGTGCCGCTTTAAGAATTTTATAATTATCTGCTTCAGCAAAAACTACACGTTTAGGATTACGTTCTGCTTTTTCAGTAATGGTTCTCACCAATTTATTGTCAATCCCTAAACGATTTTTCAAATTGGCTTCATAAGCATCCCAATCTTCAATTGGGTTTCTCGCCACACCCGAATCCATCGCTGCTTTAGCTACTGCTGGGGCAACATGATAGATCAATCTTGAATCAAGTGGTTTAGGAATAAATTGATCACGTCCGAAAGTAATCCCTCTTTCTCCATAAGCTTCGCTTACTTCTTCTGGAACAGTTTCTTTCGCTAAATTAGCAATGGCATAAACCGCTGCCAACTTCATTTCTTCGTTGATGCATTTTGCACGAACATCAAGAGCACCTCTAAAAATAAATGGGAATCCCAAAACGTTATTCACTTGGTTAGGATGATCAGATCGTCCTGTTGCCATGATCAAATCTTTACGTACAGACATTGCATCTTTGTAGGCAATTTCTGGGTCTGGATTGGCCAAAGCAAATACAATAGGGTTGTCTGCCATAGATTTCACCATTGCTTTAGAAACGACACCACCTCTTGATAAACCAACAAGTACATCTGCCCCTTTGAGCTCTGTCGCTAGATCAGCCGTTTTCTCATGGTGTTCTGCAAAAAACGCTTTATTTCCTTCTAGATTCTCTCTGTCTTTACTCAGCAATCCTTTACTGTCGAACATGAAAATATTTTCCATTTTCGCACCTAGAGAATTATAAAGTTTAGCGCAGCTCATGGCAGAAGCACCTGCACCAGAGATCACAATCTTTACCTCTTCAATTTTCTTATCTGCTAATTCCAAAGCATTCAACAAACCAGCAGCAGAAATAATTGCTGTTCCATGCTGATCGTCGTGCATTACTGGAATATCTAATTCTGCTTTTAATCGCTCTTCTATTTCAAAAGCTTCTGGAGCTTTTATGTCTTCCAAGTTAATTCCCCCAAAAGTTGGAGCTATTGCTTTTACCGTTTGGATAAATAATTCTGGATCATTGGCATCAACTTCAATATCAAAAACATCGATATCGGCGAATATTTTAAACAACAATCCTTTTCCTTCCATTACTGGTTTAGAAGCAGCAGGACCAATATCGCCCAGCCCTAAAACCGCTGTACCATTTGATATTACAGCAACTAAATTTGATTTTGCGGTATATTTATAGACATCGTCTGGATTTTTTGAAATTTTCAAACAAGGTTCTGCGACCCCTGGAGAATATGCCAATGATAAATCACGTTGCGAACTGTAAGGTTTTGTAGGAACAACTTCTATTTTTCCTGGTTTACCTTGTGAGTGATAGTCAAGTGCATCTTGTTTTCTTATCTTAGCCATATGAATATGTTTTTGTAAATCTTTGCAAGGCTGTAAATTTAACAAAAACCAACACATCAAAAGAATTAAAGAGTTCAAAGTATGGCAAAACAGAAAATAATTGTTTTTTCAGGTGCTGGAATAAGCGCTGAATCAGGGCTAGGTACCTTTCGCGATAGTGGAGGCTTATGGGAAAAATACAACATAGAAGAAGTCGCCACCCCCGAAGCATGGGAAAGAGACCCAGCAATGGTGACGGAATTTTACAATATGCGACGCAAACAGTGTTATGAAACAAGTCCTAATGCTGCGCATTATGCAATTGCCGAGTTAGAAAAGCAATATCGGGTTGAAGTGATTACCCAAAACATTGATGATTTACACGAAAGAGCAGGAAGCTCCAATGTGACCCATCTTCATGGTGAAATCAGTAAGGTCAAAAGTTCTGGTCCAAATGCGGAAAAACAATATTTCCCACAAGAAAATTGGGAAGTAAAAATGGGCGATGTATGTCCGGAAGGTTATCAACTGCGCCCACATGTGGTTTGGTTTGGCGAGGCTGTTCCTATGTTGGACAAAGCCATTGCTCAAATCGAGGAAGCAGACATTGTAATTGTTGTAGGTACTTCGTTAAATGTATACCCAGCTGCGGGAATTATTTCTTACGCTCCAAGTCAAGCACAGTACTACCTTATCGACCCAAGCGAAGTGAATGTTCCTCTATATTTTAATGTGATTCAAGAAAATGCTTCTATAGGTGTACCTTATTTAGTTGAAAAATTACTCAGCAAAAAACCCTGATCTTTTTTAGACCAGGGTTTTCAATATTACTGTGCGCAAATAACGCAGCAAATTCCTTATTGTTTAATTAATCTTTGAACGGTACTTTTTGAACCACTTTGATCGATGATATTTACAAAGTAAACACCTCTTTTTAGAGC